>Ga0209698_10001650_pt1 | contig 25704 bp, 26 predicted proteins | sample LitLauG_LLR_2012_FD_187203 | JGI IMG/M metagenome (GOLD analysis project Ga0209698, IMG submission 187203) | Freshwater sediment microbial communities from Pennsylvania, USA - Little Laurel Run_MetaG_LLR_2012 (SPAdes) (version 2) | ecosystem: Environmental > Aquatic > Freshwater > Creek >... | reverse complement strand
GTGCGGCGGTCCAGATCCGGCAGGGCCGCGCAATGATCGCCGATCGCGATCAGTTCGCCGGTCAGGTCGCGGCCACGCTGGTCATGATCGATCCGCGCCAAGCGCTCTTCCACGGCGACGCGAACGGCGTGGGTGATGCCCTCGCCCGTGGCCGGCGCGAGCGCGCGGGCGGCGCGTTCGGTCTGGGGGTCCTTGATGTTGAGGGCCATGGCGTCTTCAGCCGGTGGAATGAAAGGTGGGAAATATTACCCTTCCTTCCTCTCCGCCAGATGGCTTCGCCAGAGTTGGATGATGCGGATACTCACCGCGAAATGGTGGGATCATCCTGCGCCATCCGCGTGCGCACCGTGAACACCCCGTCGCCGCTCAGCACGCCGCCGCGGGCGAAGAGCCGGCCGGCCTGCCAGTTGGAGAGGCCCAGCTCCGGCCGGTTCAGGGCGTACTGGCCATCGACCCAGCGGGTGAAGCCGTCGCCGGTGAAGGCGGCGTCGAAGGCGGCGAACGCCTCCGCCTGAGCCAACGCGTCTTGGCTGATCACGCTGACGATGAAGCGCGGGCTGAACCGATTGAAGAGGCCGGCGGCGTGATCCAGGCCGTCGACGATCTTGAGGGCGAGTTCGGGCGTCTCCTCCCATTCCCATTCCTGACCGAGGTCGGCCTCGGCCAGGGTTTCGACGAGGGCCTCGTCGTGATCGCCGTCCGCGCGGCGCACACGCGTTCGCGCGGTGAGCCAGGGGGCGGGGAGGGCGGCTTCGTCTCCGGCAACGACGTGCAGCTTGACGCCATGGCCGCGCGGCGCGCCGGCCGCTTCGATGGCGTGCAGAAATGCCGGGATCAGGTCGCCGACGCGGTCGCGATGAATGCAGCAGACATTGAGCGTGTTGCAGACCTTGCGATCGAGCGAGCGGGTGACGACGGCGGCGAAGCGGTCCGCATCGGCCGTCTCGTCGGCGTAGAGCCAGGCGCCGCCGGTCCCGTGCAGGCTGACCGGTGTGCCGGTCTGACGGGCCACGGCGCCCAGCTGCGCCACGGCCGGACCCGAGCCCCGCGCGACCGCCAGGGAGAGGCGCGGATCGGAAAAGAGCGCCCAGCCGGCGGCGTGTTCGGCGTTCTCAACCAGCACGGCGGCGCCAGTCGGCAGGCCGGCGGCCTTGAGGGCTGGAACGAGGGCGTGGGCGGCGAGGGCCTGGGCCGTGCCCAGGGCGTCGGCGCCGATGCGAAAGACGACGGTGTTGCCGCCGCGGATCACGCCGGCGGCGTCGGCGAACACATTGGGCCGGCCCTCGAAGACGAAGCCGACGACCCCCAGCGGGGCGGAGAGCTGCTCAACCGACCAGCCATCGTGGTCGATGCGCTCGATCAGCCGCTCGCGGGCGGCCGGGGCGTCGCGCCAGGCGCGCAGGCCGGCGATCATGTCGGCGCGCATCTTGGGCGAAGCGATCAGGCGGGTGACGCCGCGCCCACGCGCGGTGGCGCGCTCGACATCCGCCGCGTTGGCGCGCGCGATCTCGGCCCAGATCGCCGGGGACTCAAGGTTGACGGCGAAACGCTCGAAGAATTCGGTGATGGCCGCGTCGCCGACGCGGGCCATGGCGGCGAAGGCTTCGCGGGCGCGCTCGACCGCCGCCGTGGCGACCTCGTGGCTGGCCCTCGGAATGTGCAGCAGATCGCCGGTGTCGGCGCAGACGATCAGGCGGTCGCCGGCGACGAAGCGCGCGGCCAGGTCCTCGGAGACCAGGCTCACCTTGTCGCCGCCCCAGACGATGGGCATCCCAGGCGTCAATTTTTCCAGCGCACGGATCATGGGGCGGGTTTAGCGAAAACCGCAGGGTCCGCCCAGAGCCGGGAGATAGGGTCGGCGGGACCGAGGAGGCGTCCTAGCAAGACTTGGCCTGGGTCGCTCGGGCGCTTTTAATATTTGATCATCTCACTGCGCGATCACGTGTAAAATGGCTATGGCGTTTTCATACAGTGCGTCCGCTTTTATTCGGCTTCGCGAGCAAAGTGTATTTTGCGGCTTCGGCGTTCATTCTGAGTTGGCGTTCAAGTAATAGTCAATTGTTGTTGCGAGCTTTGTCCATTTTCATTGCCTGCTTTTTCGCCGGATGTTCTGCAAATCCGACGCCAGAAACCGTCTCAAAGATAGAAAAAAGTGCTGAAAGAACTTATCGCGACCGGAACTGTCACCTTGTTGGTATCCCAGCTTGCGGCATTCAGATGAAAGATTATGATAGATGCTATGCGCCGGCGGGCGCTTTCGGCCTAGGTGTGATTAAGGGTGTCTATTTCGCCACAGCAATAGACGCCGAGATGGGCCGCGCGTCCGGACGCGAATTCGGCGGCGTCAAAATCGTTTCGAGTGTCGCAGAGCTTCCCAATGACGATATAGAGGACGGTGGCTGCGATGTGATCAGCATTTCTTGGAGTGTCCTAGCTCAACAGCTCACCGAATTTGGCTGCAACGGCGTCCCGTAGAGCAGACCTCGAACGACGGGAGACGGAGGGATAAGAGTAGCATTCCCTGTATGTTCGATCCAGGCTGGGTTCGGCCATCGTCTCCATGTTGACAAACTGAATATACAATGCCGATTCAACCGGAAAATCATAGACTAGTCGGCAGAAATTCGACCGCGCCTGAACAATGCCGGCTCATCCCGATAGCACATAGCAGCCACTCACCGAGCCATGAAGAAAGCAGCAAAACCAGGCGTGTTGGAAAAAACAGCGATTGGCACGATCAACATTTGGGTCTATACGTCGTTGATGTTCACCATTGTCACAGGGTTTATTTTCGTATTGATTTTGTGTACATTCGTCGTGATGATCGTTAAAGCAACGTTCACTAATTTTCCACTAGACTTTCGGAACATGACGATTGGATTTATTATATCATTCGGTTTATTCTCCGGATCGTATTTGCGATATCGATATTTCAAAAAAATTCTGAGAAATGCTCTGGGCGCCCGAATCTCGGGGTTACGGTGACAGCGCCCTCCACTGACATCGTGCGTGCCGTCCGCCGAGATTCGAACCCATGGCCCGCCTTGCTCGCGTTACCGTTCAGGGCCTGCCCCATCACGTAACCTCGCGCGGCAACGGCCGCGCGCGCACCTTTTTCCGCGACGCCGACCACGCTCTCAATCGCGATTTGCTGGTGGAGCCCTGTTCGGTAACCGCCGACCCTGCTCCAGGGGTGCTGGGAACCTCAGCGTCCGCGACTATACTCGATCAGCTCCCATCCAGTCTCGGCATTGTCATGAACGCGACCCGAACGATGACCATCCAAGGCGCACTGCTGGTCATGGTGGGAGTCATCCACCTGGCGATGACCGGCGAGATCGGCCGTATCGTCGCCCACAATACGACGCCGGCGGCGTTCGCCTTCCTGTGGCCGCCCTATGCGCTGGACCACATCGTCGTCGGCCTGCTGCTGGCGGCTATCGGCGCCGGCACGATCCTTTGCGGTCCGGGGGTCGCCGCGCGGGATGCGCGGATCTGGCGCATCGCCCTGACCAATGCGATCGCGGTCTGCGCCCTGCCGGTCGCGGTGGTCGCCGTGGCGCCCCTGACGACCGTCACCGCCGCCGCCGCGTTCCTGGCCGCGACCCTGATCCTCATCGGCGTCGGCCTCTGGATGCTCTGGCCGCTGTGGCGATGTCGGCCGGGGCGGCGGGGCGGCTGAGCCGGAGGGACGGCCGATCCGCCCGAACGCATCGCGGCTGGCGAGGATGCGGTCCGGAACAAGCTCAAACGCCCGTGGTGAGCAACGCCGCGCCTTTCCCGGTGTTAACGCGTCGCGGCCGGTGTTGGCAGAGCCTGGTATGACACGGCGAGACCGCGCCTAGGATTTCAACCGTACACTGACGGTCCTGGCTAGCCCGTGCCGCAGGCGATCCAGCCCGGGCCGACCCGGGTCGAGCCGGATGCGCACCGGATTCCGCTGGACGATCCTGGCGAAGGCGTCCGCGCCCGGCTCGAACGGGAGCCGCGAGAACGGCGACCCCCAAGGGTCAGGTCAACCCAGGACCCATGTCACGGCCGGATGAAATCCGGGGGGCAGGCCAATAGCACTGGCCGGGTGAGCTGGTCGGCAGTCGGCCTCAGTCAGCCATGCCGAGGCTTCTGTCCCTGAAGCCCAGCAGCGTAAGCAGTTCCTCCGATCCATGCTGGACCACTTCCGGCTTGGTCTGCATGAACCAGTTCTCGGCCGGCATGTACAAGGGCTTCTGATAGAAGCCGAAGATCGCGGCGCGGGTGACCTCATCGGTGACATTGTCGCCGGTCTGGTGCCACAGCCGGCTCTCGAAGATCACCAGCGAGCCGGCCGGCGCCTCGACCGATATCCACGCCGGAGCATCCTCTTCGGGTCGTGGCAGGCGGTTAAGCTTGTGGCTCCCCGGAATGATCCGAGTGCCGCCGTTGGCCTTGGTGAAGTCGTCGACGCACCAGCCGAAATTGATCCCGAGCGGCCCTTGCGGCGGCCAGGGCTCCGGGGCCCAGATCTGATCGCAGTGCAGAACGCAGGCCTTGGCGCCGGGGTAGTTGATGTTGCCCGACAGGGTCGAGAGGCGCGCCGGCCAGCCGATAACGCGGCGAACATAGTCGAGCACCAAGGGGTGCGTCGCGAGATCCTCGAACAGCGGATCCTTGCTGATCAGATTCCACACGCGAACATTGGGCGACTGCTCGGCGTCGAACGGATGCGGCACATGTCGGCGAGCCCTGCGATCCCATTCGATCTCGCGATAGAGCGCCTCGCGAACATCCTCCAGCAGTCGCCCTGTCAGAACATCCGGGACGATGGTGAAGCCGAACTCGGCGATGTTGGCGAGGCCCGTCTCCAGGTCTGCGGTGGGCGCCGGGAGTTTCGCCGCCGCCGGGCGAGTGGCGGGATCTTTCTCGAGGGTCGTCATCGCCGCTTCCTTCATGGTCTCTGGGGTTTCCGCTTCGAATGGCCGCCGGCGACCGGCTCAGGCGTCGCCGGCGAACTGTTTGCGCAAGGCCTTCTTGTCGGGCTTGCCCACGGCGGTGAGCGGGATGGCGTCGATGAAGGCGATGGATTTCGGGGCCTGGACCGGACCCTTGTGCTCGCGCACCAGGGCGATCAGCTCGCCAGCGTCGACGGCGGCGCCGGCGCGGAGCACCACGGCGGCCTTCACCGCCTCGCCCCATTTCTCGTCCGGCACGCCGAACACCGACACCTGCGACACGGCCGGGTGCGCGCCGATGACGTTTTCAACCTCGCTGGGAAAGACATTGAAACCGCCGGTGACGATCATGTCCTTCTTGCGATCAACGATGCGCAGGAAGCCGTCCGGGTCCTTCACCGCCACGTCGCCGGTGTGCAGCCAGCCGCCGGCGAAGGTTTCCTTGTTGAGTTCGTCCCGGTCCAGATAGCCGTCCATCACCAGCGGCCCGCGCACACAGATTTCGCCGGGCTCGCCATCGGGCACCTGATTGTTGTCGTTGTCCAACAGGCCAACGTCGACCCAGGCCACCGGCCGTCCGCAGCTGGCCATCCGCAAGGGATTGTTGGGATCATGCTCGGACCGGCGCATCACCGTCACGGTCATCGGCGCTTCGGCCTGGCCGTAGAACTGGAAGAACACCGGGCCGATCCGCTCGATCGCCTCCTTCAAGCGGGCCGGCGACATCAGCGAGGCCCCGTAGAACACCGTCTCCAGGCTGGAGAGGTCGTATTTGTCGAAATCGGGGTGATCCAGCAGCGCGTAGATCATCGTCGGCACCAGCATGGTGCAGCTGATCTTGTACTTTTCGATCGCCGCCAGAACCGCGCCGGGCTCGAAGCTTGGCATGACCACCATGGTGCCATGCTTCAGAACCGTCGGCGCGAAGAGCGAGCCGCCCGCGTGGCTGAGGGGCACCACCGCCAGGATGCGCGGATTGATCGGCCATTCCCACTCCTGCAGCATGATCGACATCGTCATGGCCCCGACCCGGGCGTTGCCGGGGATCGCCTTGGGCTTGCCCGTGGTGCCGCCCGAATAGGAGAGGCGGGTGACGGCGTTGGGCGGCAGCTGCGGCGCCACCAGCGGCCCGGGGGTGAATTGCCTGGCCACCTCGAAGAGATTGTCGCCCACATCGCTCTCGCCGAGGGCGAGAATGGTTTTCAGGCGGTTGGTGCGGCGTTGCAGCTCCGCGGCGCGGGCGCCGAACTTCTTGGGATCATAGATCAGCGCCTCGACCTGCCCGTCCTCGATGGCGAACAGATGGTCATCGGCCGATCCCATCGGGTGCATGGCCACCAGAGCCGCCCCGGAATAGCCAGTGGCGTTGTGCAGGATCAGCACCTCGACGCAGTTGCTGGCCAGCAGGCCCACCCGCGAACCGACCGCGACCCCCCGGGAGGTCAGCGCCTGCGAATACTGGCTGATCGCGGCCAGGATCTCGCCGGCGGTCCACACCTTGCCGCCCGCCATTTCAACGAGGGGCCGCGCGGCGTCGCGCTCAAGGGCGTTGACGATTGGCGCGACGGGATAGGTGGAGGGGTGACGGGCGTCTTCGGACATTTTGGCGGGACCAGGTTTATGGGTTGGCGAAAGGCAGGGATCAGGCCGGCCGCAATCGCGGATAGCCCGGATGGCGGAACGGTTGGCCGGGGGGTGTCGAGGCGACGATCGCCGCCATAGGCGACAGCTCGGAGCCCTTGGGCATGTCCTTGACGCCCTCTCCGGCGCCCGGCCGCCGGGCGACGACCGCGTCCGGACCGAACAGCTTGAAGGTCAGGGTGTGGCGGCTCTGGCCCGGCGCGGTGGCCGCGCCGCCGTGCAAGACCGAGGGGTGGAAGGCCACCACATCTCCAGGCTCGACCGCCCATGAGACGATATTCCAACGATCGCGCTCGACCTCGATATCCGGCAGCACCGGCATCTCGCCATTGCCATAGAGGGGGCGCGTCGGGTCGTTGCCGTCCAACGCCGATCCGTCATAGAGAACGCCATGGTGCGTGCCGGGGATGAACTCCAGGCTCTGCTCGGCGCTGAACGGTTCGAAACAGATCCAGAAGGCCATCAGGTGCGAGCCGTCGATCGGCGCATAGGAGGTGTCCTGATGCCAGGGGGTGCGCACCGTCTGGCCGCCCTCCTTCACGAATATCTGCTCGTAGAAAAACCAGACGTCGTCGACGCCCCACAGCACGGCCGCCGCATCGACGAGGGCGGTTTGGCCGAGGAAGGCTTTGTAGGCGGCGAATGCCTCGGGATTGTTGGTGTCGGTGAAGAAGCGGCCCGGCGCGCCGCTCATGACGTTGAATCGCGAGGGGCCTGGATGGGCCAGGCTCCAGTCATAGGCCGCGCGCGCCGCGGCCAGCTCGGTCGGCGACAGCGCGTTCTTCAGCAGGATGACCCCGTCGCGCCGATAGCGTTCGCGCTCGGCTCGCAGGGTCTCGAAATCAATCATCGCCATCTCCTCCCCAGGGGTGGATGTCCGCCGGTGGGGTCAGTTGGTTCAGTTTAGCGTCGCCGCGATCGGATCGGCGCTCGCATAGGGATTTTTCGCCGTCGCCCGTCCCAGGGCGATCCGCTGGGCCACCGCCTGCGAGGCCTCGTCGGTGAAGTTGGGCAGCACGTAGAGATCGCCGCGCGCGATCGCGCCAAAGACCTGATCGGCCAGGGCGTCGGCCGGCAGACCGGCGTCGACCGCGCCGCGCATCATCGCCTCGAGCGCGCTGAGCGCCGGGTTTTCCAGCCGCGTCGAGAGTTCGCTCTGAAGACTCGCGGGGCCGGTCTTTTCCGGGAACATGATCTTCGACTGGATCACGCCGGGCATCACCACGGTGACGCCGATGTTGCCGACGCCCTGGGCCGCGAGGTCCAGATGCAGCGCCTCGGTCAGCGCCAGCACCGCGTGCTTGGTCATCGAATAGCTGGCGAAGCCTGGGTTCACCGTGATCCCGGCGCCCGAGGAGATTGTCGTCACATGGCAAGGATCGCCCTGAGCGATCATGCGCGGCACGAAGGCCTTGATGCCGTGAATGACGCTGCGCTGGTTGACCCCCAAAACCCATTCATACTCTTCCAGCGACACCTGCCAGCTGACGCCGGAGGCGAAAACGCCGGCGTTGTTGAACAGCAGATTGACCTTGCCGAACCGCTTCACCGCCGCGTCGGCCAGGGCCTCGACATCGGCGAAGTCGGCGACGTCGCCGCGCAGGGCGAGCACCTCGCCCCCCGCGGCCAGCTTGCCGGCCGCGTCGGCCAGGGCGTCCTGACGGATATCCGAGATCGCCAGGCTGGCGCCGCGGGCCTGGGCGCCCTTGGCCAGGGCGAAGCCGATGCCGCCGCCGGCGCCGGTGACGACGGCGACGGCGCCTTTCAGGTCATCCACGCCCTCAGACTTTTTCGAGGATGTGGATCGCGCAGGCGGTGCCCATGCCCGGGCCGCCGCCGACCACATGGGTCAGGCCCAGCCGCGCGCCCTCGACCTGCCGCTGGCCGGCCGAACCGCGCAGGTGGGTGGCGACCTCGTAGATATTGGCGATGCCGGTCGCGCCCAGGGGGTGGCCCTTGGACAAGAGCCCGCCCGAGACATTGACCGGGATGCGCCCGCCCAGCGCCGTGGCGCCTTCGTCGATCATCCGGCCCGCCTCGCCGTCGGCGCAGAGGCCCAGATTCTCGTAGTGAACGATCTCGGCGGTGGCGAAGCAGTCGTGCAACTCGACCAGATTGAGGTCTTCCGGTCCGACGCCGGCGCTCTCATAGGCCCACTTGGCGGCCAGGCGGGTCGCGACCGTGAAGTCCGGCATGGCCATCTGACGCTCCTCGAAGGGATTGCTGCTCATGACCGAGGTGCGGATCTTCACCGCCCGGTCCATCAGGCCCAGCCGCTTGACCGTCGCTTCCGATGCCAGCACCGCCGCCGCCGAGCCGTCGACGTTCACCGAGCACATCAGCTTGGTGTTGGGATAGGAGATCATTTCCGACTGCATGACCTGCTCGAGCGGGGTCTCGACCCGGTACATCGACTTCGGGTTCATCGTCGAATGATGGTGGTTCTTCACCGACACCTTGGCGAACTGCTCAAAGGTCGTGCCCCATTTGCGGGTGTGCTCCATGCCGATCTGGGCGAACATCGCCGGCATGGTGCCCGAGCCGATCAGGCCCTCGGTCGAGACCGCGCCGCCGCCGCCCAGCAGGCCCTTGCCCATCTGCTCGACGCCAACGGCCAGGACCAGGTCATAGACCCCCGCCTTGATCGCCATCCAGCCGTCGCGGAAGGCGGTGGCGCCCGTGGCGCAGGCGTTGGCCACATTGGTCACCGGAATGCCGGTCTGGCCGATCTCCGCCAGCAACCGCTGGCCGACCATGCCGCTGGCCTGGCCCAGGTTGCCACAATACAGGGCCTGCATGTCCTTGATGGTCAGGCCGGCGTCGTCGAGGGCCAGCAACGCCGCCTCGGCCGCCAGATCGGGCACCGTGCGGTCGGGAAAGCGACCGAACTTAATCATGTCAACGCCGACGATATAGACATCACTCATCGTGGTTTCCTCGGGTCAAATTGGGTGGAGCTGAACTCAGGCGGGAACGAAAACATAGGTCAGATAGGGCTGGCCGGGGGTGTTGATCGGCACGGCCTCGCGAAAGGCGACTTTCACCGGCATGTCGAACTTGATCGCCGCCATCACCGGTTCGATCCCTTCCAGCGTGCCCTTGATGTGGGCGCCGTCGTCCAGGTCGACGGTGACGTCGACGAACGGGGTCTTCACGCCGGGAAAGCTGCGCTCGACGATGGTGTAGGCATAGACCTTGCCGGTGTCGGCCAGCCGTACGGCCGCCATCTTGCCGCGCGCGCAGCAGGCGGCGCAGACCGTGCGCTCGCCGACGAAGATCTCGTTGCACGCCTGACAGCGCGAACCGGACAGATAGTGCTCGCCTTCCGCCGTTGTCTTGATGAACGGCGTCAGCGGCGGCGCCTTGGTCTTGGTGTCGTCGGCCATGGTCCGGTGTCCTCGCTAGATCTGCCGCGCCAGATAGGCGGCTTCGTGAATCGCGTTGCCATAGGAGCGCGGCTGGCGGGCGTCGCCGATCGTGTGCACCACCAGACCCTTGCCGGTGAGCGCCTTGGCCAGACCGTTCAGCGGCCTGCGCCCCTGGCAGACGATCAGGGTGTCGGCCGTCAGGGTCTCGGTCCCGCCGTCCGCCTTGCGGAAGGTGGCCTGCCCGGCATCGACGCGCTCGAGCGCGAGGCCCGTCTCCACCGGGATCTCGGCGTGGGCCAGCAGCCCGGCGATGACCATGGCGCGCGAGCCGATATAGTTGGCCGGGGCATAGGCGGGGCCGGCGTCGAGCAGGCGCACCTTGTGACCGGCGCGCTTCAGTTCAACCGCCAGCTCGGCGCCTTCGCCGGCGCCCCAGATGATCACAGACGCGCCGGGCGTCTTCGCCGCCGCGCGGGCCATGACCTCGTCGATCGTCAGGACGAAGCCGGACGACCGGGCGGCGTCCATTCCCTCGGCCGGTGGCAGCACCGCCTCGGCGCCCGTGGCGATCACCACCACGTCGGGCTTTTCCGCCAGGATCAGCGCCTCGGTGGCCTCGACGCCCAGGCGCACGGGCACGGCGTATTTCTCCATCATCTTGCGATGATAGTTCGGCTGGTGGCGGATCATCTCCATATTGGGCACGTGCGGATAGTTGCCGGCCCAGTCCATGGCTCCGCCGAGCGTGTCTGATTTCTCCAGCAGCAAGACCTTGTGCCCGATCTGCTGGGCGGTGATGGCGTATTCCATGCCGCCCGAGCCGCCGCCGACGATGACCACCTTTTGGGGCCGCGCCGTGGCGAAGATGCGAAATTCGTCGTCGCGGCCGAAGTTGGGGTTCTGCGCCGAACCGGCCCAGCCCTTGCCGAAGATGTTGCCTTGCAGCAGCGACGCGCCGGTATGGGTCGAGAGCCGGATCTCGTCCTCCCGGCCATTGATGATCTTGTTGGGGAAATCGGGGTCGTCCAGCGACATGCGGCAGACGCCAGCGAAGTCGGCCCCGCCTTCGTCGACCATGGTGCGCAGATTGTCCGGGGTGATCAGATTGGCCGAGCCGATCAGCGGCATGTCGATGTTCTTCTCGATCAGCAGGCGCTTGAGCGTCTTGATGTTCTCGAGATTGACCACCTTGGGCGAATAGAAGGACGGGCCGATGAATTCGGTCGAATGGATATCGTTGCGCCGGCTGGGGGCGCCCAGCATGGAGCCGAAGGTGCAGTCCAGCACCGCGATACCCAGGGCGTGCAGGCGGGGGGCATAGTGCTCGGCGAAATAGGCGATGTCGAAACCGCCAGCCAGGTTCTCATCGCAGCACAGGCGCGGGATGATCGGGAAGTCCGCGCCGCACAGGGCCTGAGTGCGCTTGATGATCTCTTCGCAGAACAGGAAGTGGTCGGCGTACTTGTCGGTGCGCCCCTGGTTCGACAGCAGCGACAGGTTGGTGTGCGGCAGCGAGCCGTGACAGAAGTGGAAGGAGACAAACTCAAAGCCGGCCTCGCGCGAGCGCCGCGCCGCCTGGGCGTAGTCCTCCACCAGTTCCTCATAGACCTCGGTGGGCACGACGCCGCTCTGCGGGTTGCCGATGACGTATTTGTTGCTCGGGCCCCAGGCCACGGTGCCGGGGATCCAGCCCTTTCCGGGCTGCAGCGGAACGGTGCTCGCCAGACCCGGGATCAGGCCGCCGTAAAACAACTGGATGCCGGCCAGGGAGTCGTTGTTCTTGATCTCGGCGACCGTGTCGCGGAACTCGATGATGTAGTCCTCGTCATAGAGGCCCAGCATCCGCTCGTTGATCAGCCCATCCCAGCGTACACAGGTGGCGCCGACCACCGTGGCCGCATAGCCGCCGCGCGCGATGGCGCCATAGGCCGCCGCCAGCCGCCGCGTCGCATAGCCGCGCGGATCGGACATGTTGAGCGTCGTCGGCTCATGGATGATGCGGTTCTTGAAATGCAGACCCTTGGCTTCGAAGGGCTCAAGCAGCTTACTCATGCTTCCTCCTGGCCGCCGCGACCTGGTTTGGGCGGGCGCCGCGCCTTGACGTAGGGCGAATTAAGTCTGTTGGATAAATTCGCTCGATTCAGTAGCTGTGCGCGGTTTGGGGAGTCAACATGAGCGCGCCGAAAACCATCGTCGCCGCGGAACTTGACGCGCGCATGAAATTGAAGCGGGCCGCGCGCCGGCTCTTCGCCCGGCGGGGCTTTCGCAACGTCACCGTGCGCGAGATCGCCACCGCCGCGGGCCAGAAGAACCACGCGGCGGTCGGCTATTATTTCGGGACCAAGGAGAACCTGGCCAAGGAGATCCTGGTGGACGGCGCCATCGTCATCGAGACCCGACGCATCGCCGTGCTCGACGCGCTCAAAGCCCGCGGCGTTGCGCCCACGGTGCGCGAGCTGGTGGCGGCGATCGTCCAGCCCTCCGCCGAACTGGCCTCTGACGAGCCGGACGGCGAACAGTATTTCAACCGCTTTCTGGAGGACCTGGGGGCCAACCATCCGGCCATGGCGATGGAAGCGCTGGAGGGCCGCTGGAACGTCGGCTACCAGCGGTGCCTCACGCTCCTGCGGCCGTTGATGCCCGATCTCAGCCTGGCCGAGAAGAACCGCCGCTTTGTCTTCCTGGGGGCCTATCTGGGCGCCATTCTCGCCCTGCGCGAAACCATGCTGGCCGACCGCGCCCGCGCCCATCCGATCTGGCGCTCCGAAGGCACGCTGGACGACATCATCGAGACGGCGACGGCGATCCTGACCGCGCCGCGGCGGGCGGCGGGGTAGGGGCGGCGCCGGTGGACCGGTGACGGCTTACCGAAAAGCGTTGAGTCCAGCTTCGCCCGCGCTCGCTCAAGCGGACGCACCGGCCGATCCGGCAGAAAGGCCCCAGCGCGGGCCGTTTGCCCAACGTTCGGCTCAGGTTTGTCGCCTCAGTGGGTCAGGATCCGCGCTCCTGGATATCGACGGCCTTGAGCCGTTGCGCCGCCAGGTGGCCCGTGGGGATAGCCCCATGGGGACAAGCCATCGCCAAGCCAACCAGACGCGTTATGCACAAGGCCACAGTGTAAGCTCGACACACCCCGTTCAGGCGAGCTTTTCGCTTCGATCGCGCCGGACGGAGATAACCTGATGTCGCCCTAGGCGACCAACGTCTCCGCACGGTGATGCGGCGCCGAGACGCCATAAAACGCCTGACGCCAGCCGCGCGGCTGGAATGGCGCCCACCGGCCTGGCGGCTGGGCGAGGCGATCGGCGACCGCGTGGAACACGGCCGGATGGGTGATGAGGCCGCAATGGCTGCCGAACACCTCGATGTTCTCCGCCCGTTCCGACGGGAGGTCCGTGCAATCGGAGGGTGAAACAATGCCGTCGCTGCGGCTGTAGAGCGCGGTGAACGGAACGCTCAGCCGGCGCGGCGCGCGGTCAGGCGGCGGTCCGGCCGGCACGGTGGAGAGGGCGTCGTGCATCTTTAGAACGACCGGGTTCACCGCGCGCGGATCGCCAACGAACGGGCTGCCGATACATATGACCTGGCGAACCCGCTTCGGGTTGAGCAAGGCGTAATGTCGCGAAAGGACGCCGCCGAGACTGTGACCGACGAGGGAGACGCGGCGGCGACCGCGATCGCCAATCCTGTCGATCTGTTCGGCCAGATGCTCGCCTTCGGCGCCCACGGTCCGCAGGCCAAGGTTTCGGCCCAGGCCCCAGTCGTGCACCCGGTAGCCGAGGCTCGTCAGATAGCGCCGTAACAGAAAGGTGGAGAGCCGCGTGCAGGCGAAGCCCGGTGAAATGATCACATCATGGCCGTCGCCGCGCCGCATGCCGGCGAGAAACGGCGCCGAGGCGATCAGGCTGGACATCTCAAGTGAGGCGCGCGGGAGCTCGGACATGGCGAGGGCGAGGGGAGGAGGCGTCGGCGCCCGTGCGACGGTTTGGTTCAAGTATCCTGCCCCTTTTGGCCGTTTTTTCTCGCCGGCGCGCGCCGGCGGCCAAGTGAGGGTTACGCCGCGCGCCGCAACCCCACAAGCGGAATTGCATTACGCGAATGTACGGCGTGTCTTGTCTAGCGCGTGGTTAGGGGTGACTATGGTTGTAGATCGGGAGCCGCCCAAGACGCGGGGCGGCGACGAGCGGGGAGGACGAGCATGGCGGAGCCGGCGAGCGATCTCTTCGGAATCTGGCGAACACTGATGCAGCAGTGGGAGACTCAGGCCAACGCCGCTCTCACGGGTCTGACGGGCAAGGAAGAGTTCAGCCGCGAGATGAACCGGTCGATGGCCGTCACCCTGCGCATGCAGGCGGCGTTCAACGAGGCGGTCGACAAGGCGCTGACCACGTTCAATCTGCCCTCGAAAGATGATCTGGCCCGGGTGTCGGACCGGATCGGCGTCATTGAGATGAAGCTTGACGCCTTGCTGGCCGCCGCGGCCGCGCCGCCACGGGCAGGGGGTGAGCCCGCCGACGGGCCGCCGCCGCGGGTGCGACGGACACGCCGCCCCCCAGGCAAGGCGCCCGCCGAATGACAGCCCCGGCCGATCCCGCGCCGATCGATCGCCTGAGGCAGGGGGTCGAGCGGGCCGTTCAGCGCAACATCAAGGGCTGGGAATATCTGTCGTCGCCGGGCAAGGCCGGCGGGGTCAGCAAGCGCGAGCTGCTGGTCAAGCGCGGGACGATGAATCTGTTTCACTATGAGCCAATCGTCGAGGAGATCTACCGCACGCCGCTGCTGATGGTGATGGCCACCAGCAACCCCTCGTACGTGTTCGACCTGCTGCCCGGGCAGAGTCTGGTGGCTTACCTGCTGGAGCGCGGCCACGACATCTATGTGCTGGAGTGGAGCAAGCCCTCCCGCGAGGAAAACCGGCTGAGGTTCGAGGACTATGTGCTCGACTTCATCCCGGCCAGCATCGCGGCGGTGCAACGCCACAGCGGCGAGCAGAATGTCTCGATCGCCGGCTATTGCATGGGCGGACTGCTCTCGCTGCTCTACGCCAGCCTGCACCCTACCGGCCCTCTGAGCAACCTGATCTGCTTCACCACGCCGTTCAATTTCAGCAAGTTCGGCGCCTGGAACGTCTGGTCGGATCCGAAGTACTTCGACGTCGATCAGTTCGTCGACACCGTCGGCCAATTCCCCCCGGAAATGTTCGTGGCCGCGGTGGATATGCTGCGTCCGGTCGGCCGGGTTACCGGCGCGGTGCAGCTGTGGGACAACCTTTGGAACGATGACTTCGTCAAGACCAAGCGCGCGCTGGACAAATGGTCGGCCGACACCTTGCCCCTGCCGGGCGAGCTGTTCCGCCAGGCGGCCAAGGAGATCATCATCGCCAACAAGCTCTATGAGGGAACCCTGACCATCGGCGGGCGGCCGATCGATGTCGGCGCGATCAAGGTTCCCTTCCTGCATCTGGTGGCCGAGCATGACCACATCGTGCCCTATGAGGTGGCGCGCGAGCTGGTGGGGCGAGTGGGCTCGACGGACAAGGAAGAGGTGATGCTGAAGGGTGGTCATGTCAGCCTGATCGCCGGCGCCGGCGCGGTCAAACGCATGTGGCCGAAACTTGATGAATGGCTGGCTCCGAGGGCTGTATGAACAGTGAATTTCCCAAGACCCTCGCCCTCGAGGGCGGCGAGGTCGAGCTGCGCAGGATGGGCGGCGGCGACGCCGGGGCCGTGCTGACCTTCGCCGGGGCGCTGGAGCCGCATGAGCTGTTGTTCCTGCGCCGGGATATCCGTCAGGCCAAGGTCGTCGACGCCTGGCTGCGCGAGATCGAGGCCGGCCAGTACGATACGCTGCTGGCCTGGCGCGGCGGCGACGTGGTCGGATGTGCGACCCTGGTGCGCGATCCCTTGTCGTGGTCGGCGCACGTCGCCGAGATCCGGGTGGTGGTGGCGCAGGCGCTGCGCGGACGAGGTCTGGGCGCGGCGCTGGTGCGGGAGACTTTCCGTCTGGCGCTCGTGGGCGGGGCGGAAAAGATCTTCGCCCAGATGACCACCGACCAGCCCGGCGCGATCGCGGTTTTCGAGGGGCTCGGCTTCAAGCCCGAGGCGATCCTGCGCGAGCATGTCCGCGATCATGCCGGCGCCAGCTACGACATCGTGGTGTTGAGCCATATCGTCGCCGAAGTGGCCGCCACCCTGCGCGCCTACGGCGTCGATACCGCGCATGAGTCTGATTGAGGGGCGCGTTCTTGAACTTGGAATTCGTGAGGGGGGCGGGCGTTCGAGGTCCCGGGCCCGTTAACTTCGCGCCCGTGCCCGGCCCTGGGCTCTCGGCTTGCGTTTATACATCGCGTGTCCGATCTTTTGCTGTCGCCTTCGGTCGGATCGATGGACTGAGCGTTCGCGCAACGAAATAAAATATAGAGGGAACTGCATGACTGGACGGGCCTCTGAACGCACTTGCCGACCCGTGCTCACAACGATGGCGGTCGCACTGGCCCTGGCCGCGGCGAGCAGCGCGACGGCGCAGATGGGTGGCGGCCCGGTGGTTCCGGTCGGAGGCGGCGGCGCCGCCCAGTCGTCCGAGATGGCGGCCAGCGTTCGCGATCAGAACCTGCGCGACCAGCAGGCGAACGTGGCGGCCGCCGAGCGCCAACGCTTCGTCGATCTTCAGGTCGCCAAGTCGGCGTTCGACGCCGCGGACTACGCCAAGGCGCGCGCGCTTTTTCGCCCGTTGGCCGAGGCCGGCGCGCCGATCGCCCAGGTCTTTATCGGCCTGATGATGGACAAGGGCATGGGCGCTCCTCGCGACGAGGCCGGCGCCATAGGCTGGTTCCGCAAGGCGGCGCAGGCCGGTTCGCCACAAGGCCAGCTGTTGCTGGGCATGGACTACATCGACGGCCGGGGCGTCGCGGCCGATCCGAAGCTCGGCGCCCGCTGGGTGCGCAAGGCCGCCGACCAGGGATTGCCGCAGGCGCAATTGGTGCTGGCCGGACTCTATGACAGCGGCTCGGGTGTGGCCCAGGACCCCGGGGCGGCCGCGAAGTGGCGCGCCAAGGCGGCGGCGAAGGGCGTTCGCTAGAACGGTGTGCGAAAGGTGGACGCTGGTTTTCCGTAGAAAGCTTGCGGTTGGGCGTACGGGGACGGGGGCAGTCTTCCCCCTATGTTTGTTCGGGACGAGATATGCCGGATATCCAGCCACTCCCCAACCCCGCCGATTGATCCGAAGCCGTCGTGGCCCTAATCGGCTGCAAACCCAATCTGGAGCCCACCGATGAAGACTCGCGCCGCCGTCGCCTGGAAGGCTGGAGCCCCGCTGACGATCGAGACGGTGGATCTGGAGGGGCCGCGGGCCGGCGAGGTGCTGGTGGAGATCAAGGCGACGGGGATCTGCCACACCGATGAATTCACGCGGTCGGGGGGGGATCCGGAAGGGCTGTTTCCGGCGATCCTGGGCCATGAGGGGGCCGGCGTGGTGCTGGAGGTCGGCGCCGGCGTGACCACGGTCAAACCGGGCGACCATGTGATCCCGCTCTACACGCCGGAATGCCGGCAATGTAAGTCGTGCCTCTCGCGGCGGACCAACCTCTGCACCTCGATCCGGGCCACCCAGGGCCAGGGTCTGATGCCCGACGGCTCCAGCCGGTTCTCGCTGAACGGCGAGAAGATCTTTCACTACATGGGCTGTTCGACCTTCGCCAATCACACGGTTCTGCCCGAGATCGCCCTGGCCAAGGTGCGCGAGGACGCCCCCTTCGACAAGATCTGCTACATCGGCTGCGGCGTCACCACCGGCGTCGGCGCGGCGATCTGGACCGCCAAGGTCTGGCCGGGGGCGAACGTCGCCGTGTTCGGCCTGGGCGGCATCGGCCTCAATGTGCTGCAGGGCGCGCGCATCGCCGGCGCCGACAAGATCATCGGCATCGACCTCAATCCCGCCCGCCAGGAGATGGCGCGCAAGTTCGGCATGACCCACTTCATCAATCCGGACGAGGTCGGGCGCGACAAGGTGGTCGAGGCGGTGGTCGACCTGACCGGCGGCGGCGCCGATTTCTCATTCGAATGTATCGGCAATGTGAACACCATGCGCCAGGCGCTTGAATGCTGCCATCGCGGCTGGGGAGAGAGCGTGATCATCGGCGTCGCCGGCGCCGGCCAGGAGATCGCCACGCGCCCGTTCCAGCTGGTCACGGGCCGGGTGTGGAAGGGGACGGCCTTCGGCGGCGCGCGCGGCCGCACCGATGTGCCGAGGATCGTCGACTGGTACATGGAGGGCAAGATCGACATCGACCCCCTGATCACGCACCTGCTGCCACTGGAAGACATCAACAAGGCGTTCGATCTGATGCACGCCGGCGAGAGCATCCGGTCGGTCGTCGTCTACTGACCAAGGACGCCGGTCGCCATCACCGCAGGGAAAAAGTCCGCCGATGCAGGACGCCGAGGACTATTCGTTTCCGACCTACAACGCCGCCGTCCAGGCGCTGATCGGCATCCTGCAGCCGGCGACGGTGCTGGACGTGGGGGCCGGCGCGGGAAAGTACGCCCACCTGGTCAAGGCGGTCGCGCCCGGCGCTCATCTGACGGCGCTGGAGGTTGGCGAGGAGAGCATCCGGCGGCACAACCTGGGCGAAGTCTATGACGTCGTCCTGCAGGAGACCGCGAACAGCATGATCGAGCGTCAGCCGCTGGCGATGTTCGACGTGGCGATCCTGGGCGATGTGATCGAACATATGCGCAAGAGCGAGGGCCAGGATTTCCTCAACTGGCTGATCTATCGCACCGGCTACGTCATCGTCGTCACGCCCGAGGCGATGCCGATGAACCGCGACCCCTGGTACGAGGGCCACAACTCGGTCTGGACCGAGCGGGATTTCCACTGGTGCGACAACTGGGCCTGCCACCAAATGGAGCATTCGCAGTTGTTCGTGTTGCGCGGCTACCAGAAGCATCCGGTGACGATGAGGGAGGCGTGCGCGCGGCTGAACGCGATGGCGATCATCGCCAGCGAAGGCCACGCCGAGGGGGCCGTCGTGCTGGAGCATCGCGACACGTCCAAGTTCACGCTGTATCCGACGGCGAATCCCGATCAGGTGCTGCGGGTGTGGTGGCGCGAGCCCTGAGGCCCGACAGCGCGGTTCGTGGCGGGGCCCCTGGCGACCGCGGCGGGATCCAGCGCTAGCGGGCTATGCCTCGGACAAGGCGGCGATCTCACTCTCGATCAGCCGTCGGTCCGGGGCGAAGCGGGCAAGGCCATAGGCCTGGCGATAGGCCTGCAGGGCTTCGTCCCGCCGGCCCAGACGCCGCAGCATATGACCCCGCGCCGCGGGCAGCAGGTGGTAGACGGCGAGGTCGCCCCGAGCGGCGATCGCATCGACCATCGCGAGGGCTTCGGCGGGGCCCTGCGCCAGGCTGACGGCCGCCGCCTGGTTGAGCTCGATCACCGGCGAGGGGTGTATCGCCATCAGCACCCCATAAAGCTCCACGATCTGCGCCCAATCGGTCTCCGCCGCGGCGCCCGCGCGGGCGTGCAAAGCCGCGATGGCGGCCTGGACGGCGTAGCTGCTCGGCGGCGCGGCAGACCCCAGCGCGCGTTCGACCAGCGCCAGTCCCTCGGCGATCTGTCCCTGGTCCCAGAGCGCGCGGTCCTGGTCCTCCAGCCGCACCATGGCGCCGTCCGGGCCGACCCGGGCCCGGCGGCGGGAATCCTGCAGCAGCATCAGGGCGAGCAGTCCCTGGACCGCGGGCCGACCGGGCATCAAGGCGTCGAGCCGCCGGGCCAGGCCGATGGCTTCGCCGGCCAGGCTGCGCCGTGGATCGCCGGCGTAGGCCTCCGTGAAGATCAGATAGATCGTGGCGAGCACCCCCTCGATGCGCTCGTCGAGAAGCTCTCGCGCGGGCGGACGGTAGGGAATCCGCGCGGCGCGGATCTTGGCCTTGGCGCGGACGAGCCGTTGCGCCATGGCCTCTTCCTTGACCAGGAACGCGGCGGCCACGGCCGGCGTGCCGAGCCCGCACACGGTCCGTAGGGTCAGGGCCACCTGCGCCTCGCGCGCCAGGCTGGGGTGACAGCAGGTGAAGATCAACCGCAGCAGGTCGTCGCCGAACATGGCCTCGTCGTCGTCTTCCGGCGGCTGAGCGGCGGCCTCGATTTCCGCCAGCGCGGCCAGGGCGCCCTGATGGGCGACAAAGGCGGTCCGCCGCCGCAGCCGGTCGATGATCCGATTGCGCGCCGTACGGATCAGCCAGGCGCGAGGGTGTGACGGCGGCGTCGCTTGCCAGGTCTTCGCCGCCGCCACGTAGGCGTCCTGCAGTCCCTCCTCGGCCAGATCGAAACTCCCGGTCAGGCGGATCAATGTGGCCAGCATCTCGGGACCGTGAGCGCGGACGATCCCCTCGATCGCCGCGACGGCCGCGGTCGAAGCGTCACATGGCCCAGACAGGCCGGACCTCGATGGTTCCGAACCTGGCGCTGGGGATGCGCGCGGCGATGGCGGTGGCTTCGTCAAGGTCCTTCGCCTCCACGAGATAGTAGCCGCCTAGCGCCTCACGGGTCTCGGCGAAAGGGCCATCGGTGATCAGGGTCTTGCCATCGCGGACCCTGACGCTGGTGGCGTCGGACACGGGCCGCAGCCGGTTGCTGTGTACGAGCGCGCCGGACTCGGCGATGCTCTGGGTGAAGGCGCCGAACGCGGCCAGCATCGATTGGGCGTCCGCCGCCGGCATGGCCGCTTCGGAACGTTCCTCACCGTAGATCAAGAGCAGGTATTGCATGGGTCTCTCCCTCGGGTTGCGGCGTCATGCGCCATCCTAAAGACGAACCGGCATCGCTCAAATCGACAGGCGGCTCGGATGGGCGCCGAATAAGTTTTCTCATTCGCGCCCCGGCGCCATGGCCCGCGTACGCCCCATGCGGAATGGGGTTTGCAGGCGGCGAGTTGCGCTTATAGGATCGCACGCCAATCAAGGCGCGAGAGCGGCCTTGGAAAAGGCCGGCCGTCGGTCGGTTGAAAACAGCTTCAGGGAGAACGAATGTCTGGCAGCAGGGTAAGGCGCGGCGGCTATGTCGCGATCGGAGTGGCGTTGGCGGCCGCATGGGCGAGCGCGGCAGGCGCGGTGGACACGGCCGCGGCTCCGGCCGCCGCGGCGGGAACGACGTCCGCCGAGACTCCGGCCCTGCCGCCGGTTCCGACCGCCTGGTACGCCGACAAGCCGGTCGGGGCCGCGGCCGGCCCGGTGACGGCGGATGCGCTGACCAAGGCGGGCGGCGACACCAGCCAGTGGCTGCTCTATGGCGGCGACTATCGCAACCACCGCAACAGCGGGGTGAAGAGCCTGACGCCGGCCTCGGTCAAAGGGCTGCACGTCGCCTGGTCGGCCCCGACCGGGACGACGGGCCAGTTCGAGGCCTCGCCGATCGTCTATGGCGGGGTGATGTACGTCACCACGTCGTACAACCGTCTGATGGCGCTGGACGCCAAGACCGGCCAGTTCCTGTGGCGCTACGACGTCAAACTGCCCGATGACTTGCGCCTGTGCTGCGGGCCGGGCAATCGTGGCGTCGCCATCGGCGGCGACTATGTGATCATGGCGACCCTCGACGCCCATCTGATCGCCTTCGACCGTATGACGGGCAAGGTGGCGTGGCAGGTGGCCCTGGCCGACTATAAGGATGGCTATTCGGCCACATCGGCGCCGCTGATCGTTGGCGATCTGGTCTACACCGGGGTCGCCGGGGGCGAGTTCGGCGCGCCCGGTTTCGTCGACGCCTATGATCTGAAGACCGGCAAGCAGGCCTGGCGGATCCACACCATCCCTGGCGAAGGCGATCCGGCGACCAAGACCTGGGCGGGCGACTCCTGGAAATCTGGCGGCGCGCCGGCCTGGACCACGGGGGCCTATGATGCTGAGACCGACACCCTGTTCTGGACGGTAGGCAACCCCTCGCCCGACTGGAACGGCGACGCGCGCGCCGGCGATAATCTCTATTCGGACTCCGTGCTGGCGCTCGATCCCAAGACCGGCAAGATGAAGTGGTACTTCCAGTTCACCCAGCACGATGTGTGGGACTACGACGGCAACACCCAGCTCTTCCTGGTCGACACCGATTTCAACGGCAAGCCGGTGAAGGCCATCGCCCAGCCCGACCGCAACGGCTTCTTCTATCTGCTCGACCGCACCAACGGAAAGTTCCTGCGGGCGACACAGTATGTCGAGCAGCTGAACTGGGCCAAGGGCGTCGACGCCAAGGGCCGGCCGATCGTCGATCCGGCGTCGCTGCCGCAGGAAAACCCGACGGCGCGGATCTGCCCCTCGAACCTCGGCGGCATGAACGGCTCCTGGTCGGGCGCCTATGATCCGCAGACCGGTTTCGTCTACGCGCCGTCGATCGAGGCCTGCCAGACCTATCAGAAGGGCCTTGGCGTCTACGTCAAAGGCGTGCCGTACATGGGCGGCTTGCCGAACACCATCGACGCCGACGCCGGCAAATCCTACGGCCTGCTTTCGGCGATCGACGTGAAGACCGGTCAGGTCAAGTGGCGCTACCACGACGACAAGCCGATGATGTCCGGCGTGGTGACCACCGCGGGCGGCGTGCTCTTCACCGCCAACATGCGCGGCGAGGCCCTGGCCTTCGACCAGGCCACCGGCGAGAAGCTGTGGTCGTTCCGCATGGGCGGCGCCGCGCGCGGCCAGCCGATCGTCTATGAAATCGACGGCAAGCCCTATGTCGCCATACCCTCGGGCGGCTGGGCGACGCTGGACGGCTTCGGCGGCGCGGGCTCGATGCTGCCCGAAGGCGGTCAGCTGTTCGTGTTCAGCCTGGACAAATAGGCCGCCACGTCGTTTTGGGGCGCAGGGGCGGGGCGAGCGTTGACGACGCCGTCATCGCTCGCCCCTCTCGGCGTCGGTGAATCTCGCGCGACGGGACGGGCCAAGGGGCCAGCCCATCGCGCACCAGACTCTGGTTGGAGTAGGAATGCGTAACTCTGTTCGTCTCATGGCCGTCGGCCTGTCGCTGGCCTGCTTTGGCCTGGGGTCCGTCGCGTCGTCGGCGACGGCGTCGGAAGATCCGGTGCCGCGGATCCTGAAGACGCCGGCCGAGCTCGCCCGCGGCAAATCCCTGTTCGTCGGCACCTGCGGCGCCTATTGCCACAAATACAACGCCACCAACGGCGACGCGCCGAACCTGTTCGACTGCGACTGGATCTTTGGCGGATCGGACCAGCAGGTCTTCCACACCATCACCCATGGCGCCCCGGGGACCCGCATGGTCGCCTTTGGCGGGGCCATTCCGGACGCCGACATCTGGCGGATCGTCGCCTACCTCAAGTCCGCGTCGCAGTGTAAGAAATAGCCGCTTCCGTGGGGGCGCGCAGTTCGTCCGCCAACCGCTCGGCGACGAGCAAGTCCTGTTCGCGGTTGATGTTGGTGAGGCGCGCGGGCGCAGGAGCGGGCACGGCCGCGGCGCCATGGCGATGGAAAATCCGCCGGATGGGCGGGTGTCGTCCTGCCGCTGCATGGATGTTGAGCGTTTCGGCGACCTCGGTACGCCACAGCGAGCACAGGCTGTGCGCGCCATCGTCGCCGGCGAGGTAGACGCCGGGCCTCTCGCCAAGGCCGGCCACAAGCGCCGCGATCGCTTCGGCGTCGACCAGGGGGGTGTCGCAACTGAGAACCAGCAGGCGATCGCAGCCCATCCCGCGCGCCCAGGCCGCGCCGGCCGCGACGCCCGCCAGCGGGCCGGAGGCGGTGTCCGGTGAATCTTCCAGGACCGTCAGGCCCCGATCGCGCGCGAACGCGGCGGCGGCGGAGCTCGCCGGGGCGCTGACGGCGACGTGGTTCGAGACCCGCGACAAGGTCGCGGCGACGCGCTCGATGAGCATGACTCCGTTCAGGCGGGCGACCGCCTTTTCAGACCCAAAGCGCGATGAACGCCCGCCGGCGAGGGCGATGGCGGCGATGTTGGGGTCGGGCGGCACACTGGGCCGCAGTCGGCGGTGGTCTGGACCATGGGAGTTAGTGTCCGCCACCCCGGCGCCATCAACCCGATCTGGCATAGGATTACTCATTGTTGGACCTTACCGACAAAGCGCATGCAGGACGAAATCGGCGCGCGCCTCGACATCCACCTTGGGCAGCAAAACCGCCTCGTAGCCCAGCTCGGGGTAAACCCGCAGCAGTCGATGATACTCGTCCAGGGCCGCCTCGAAGTCGTGGCGTCGCTCGGCGTCGGCGGTGTAGATTTGCGGCCACGGCGGGGTGAGGAACACGCGGCGGTGATAGGGATGGGCCTGGGCGAGGGCGTCGAGAACGCGCTCGCCGGTCACCGAATCGAGTCCGGAGGCCGCGTCGATCAACCCCCGATCGAAGAATACCCAGCCCCCCTGCGAAGCCGACGCCTGGCGGTCCTCGAGAGACATCTCGATGGCCAGGCGCAGGAAGGCGGCCATGTCGGTCCACGGCAGCGCCGCGCCGCCGCGCGCCAGTTCCGCCTTGACGATGCGCCGACCGGGCTCCTCGACTGTCGCGTAACCGCGCGCCGCCAGGGCCGCCAACAGCGTTGATTTGCCGCCCCCCGAACAGCCGGAGAGGATCACGAACCGGGCGGCGGTCTCGGAGTCGATGAGCGTGGTCTCGTGAGATGCGGGCATTCTGGAAGAAGCCTCCCTGGCTGTTGGCCGCAGTGACGTCGGTCAAGGACGAGGTTGAAATTTGCCGGTAATTTCATCACCCGAACCGCGATCACAGGTTATGATCGCGCGATGACCACGTTCGAACCCTGGAACGCCGAACGCGCCGAGGCGCTTATTGAGCAGAACGCCGGGCGGCAGGGGCCGCTGCTGCCGATCCTGCACGCCATCGAGGAAGCGTTCGGGCATGTGCCGGCCGCAGCGGTGGCGCTGATCGCCGAACGGCTCAATCTCAGCCGGGCCGAGGTGCACGGGGCGGTGACCTTTTATCACGACTTTCATGCGGCGCCACGGTCCGGCCGAACGGTCAAGATCTGTCGCGGCGAGGCCTGCCAGGCCATGGGCGGCACGGCGATGGCGCGGGCGGTTTGCGAAGCGCTCGGGGTCGGCGCTGGCGAGGCGTTCGGCGGGACAAGCCGGGACGGCGCCACCACGGTGGAGGAGGTCTTCTGTCTCGGCCTTTGCGGCGTCGCGCCGGCGGCCATGGTCGAGGGGCGACCACTCGGCCGAATGTGCGCCACAGATCTGCTGGCGGCGATCGGCTCATGATTGAGCTGCTCATCCCCGCCGATTCGGCCGCCGTCGCGGTAGGCGCCGATGCGGTGGCGGGGGCCTTGACGCGCGAGGCCGAGCGCCGAGGCCTGGAGATATGCATCACCCGGACCGGCACGCGCGGCATGCTGTGGCTGGAGCCGCTGGTCGAAGTCGAGATCGGCGGCGCGCGCGTCGCCTATGGCCCGGTGACCCCTGGGGATGTTCCCGGCCTGCTGGATGCGGGGATGCTGGATGGCGCCCCGCATGCTCTGCGCATCGGGCCCCCCGAGGCGCATGCCTATATGGCGGGCCAGACCCGCGTGACGTTCGAGCGTGTCGGTCGCATCGATCCCCTGTCGCTGACCGATTTCCGCGCCAGCGGCGGGTTCGAGGGCCTGGCGCGGGCGCGGTCGCTGGGACCCGACGCGACCCGCGCGCAGTGCCTCGATCCTGGCGGCACGCGCGCCAGGGCGACACCCGCAACGTTGAACGCGCCCCCGTGCAGCCGAACCTCGTGCCAGATCGAGACGGCATAGTATGGGAT
>Ga0209698_10001648_pt1 | contig 25725 bp, 16 predicted proteins | sample LitLauG_LLR_2012_FD_187203 | JGI IMG/M metagenome (GOLD analysis project Ga0209698, IMG submission 187203) | Freshwater sediment microbial communities from Pennsylvania, USA - Little Laurel Run_MetaG_LLR_2012 (SPAdes) (version 2) | ecosystem: Environmental > Aquatic > Freshwater > Creek >... | reverse complement strand
CACTCCGCCGTCAGCCGGTGCGGCCTAAGAAAGGCTATCGCCCGAGTCTTAGCGGGCGGAACTCCCCCCGCTATTATTTTGGTCATTTCCCAAGCTGCATGCCCCTATGGGTCGGGAGTATACACATCGCAGGATTAAAAGGCCTCTCTTAATTCTCCGTGGGACGTTGGTTTCAGAGTCTCCTGCTCGGTGGAGGTCGTCCCCAGCGGAGATCGCTGTGCGTGAATCAACCTTCATTTCCTTACTCTTTTTTACTTCTATGAAAAGCGCCAATTGCGCCTGGATGTGGCGGCGTTAATTTTTTCCGCCACTTGAGATCGCGACGTTTCTAAGTGAATTCCTCCATTCCGGACAAAGCCGGAAACCCGTTCAGCGGCGCGGCACCTGGGTTATAATGGCGGCCTTGCAGATGTGATCGTTGCATCTGTTTTGCAAGTTGTGATCGTCGCCTCTCTGCGAACCCAACTCTCCTAAAAGGCTGTGGGGGCCGTTATGGATCCGACTCCGGATCGACAGTTCGTCACTCAACTCCTCCAGCAGTGGGGTAACGGAGATAGTCAGGCGCTCGATCAACTCATGCCGATCGTCTATAACCAGTTGCGGCGATTAGCGTCGAACTGCCTGCGCTCCGAGCGGCCGGACCACACCTTGCGCGCAACTGCCTTGGTGCACGAGGCTTATCTCCGGCTGGTGGATGCCGACGTCGCCTGGAAAGACAGGGTTCACTTTTATGCCGTTTCAGCCCGAGTCCTGCGCCGCATACTTGTCGACCATGCCAAGTCCCGCAAACGCGAAAAACGCGGTGGCGACGCGCAGAAGATCCCGTTAGAGGAAGCCGTCCTGGTTGGCCCCGAGAGTGATCGCGGAATTGTGGAACTGGACGAAGCTCTGCAACGCCTCGCAGTCCAGGACGCCCGCAAAGGCGAGTTGATCGAACTGCTGTTCTTCGGAGGCCTGACGTACGACGAGGCTGCCGCTGCGCTGAAGATCTCCCCCACAACGGTCCATCGCGAGCTCACCCTGGCAAAGGCATGGCTGCATCTCGAACTTTCGGGTGGCAGTAAATCCGGAGCTTCATGAGCGCCGCGCTGCATTCGCCCGATCGCTGGAAGGTTATTGAGGATCTCTTTCATCAGAGCCTGCAGTTGCCACCCGAATCCCGGGCGGCGTTCCTCGCCGAGCACTGCGGGTCCGACACGGAACTGCGGAAGCAAATTGAGGCTCTGCTTGCGTCCGCGTCTGCGCCCTTAAATCTAGTCGAAGACCGGATCATCAAAGCCGCCCAAAGCTTCGTGTCCGGGAATACCGGCGCTGTAGTCGCGGCGGGAAAAACGATCGGGCGTTACGAACTCCTTTCCTGGCTCGGCGCCGGGGGCATGGGAGAGGTTTTTCTTGCCCAGGACACGCGCCTGAGGAGGAAAGTCGCAATCAAAGTTTTGGCGCCCTCCCTGACCCACGATGAGCGCGGCCTGCGGCGCTTTGAACAGGAAGCGCGCGCCGCCTCGGCCCTCAACCATCCCAACATCCTCACCATCTTCGAATTCGGCCAGGAACAGGGAATCTATTTCATCGCGACCGAATATGCGGAAGGTGAAACTCTGAGGCAGAGACTTTCCAGAGGGCCTCTCGACCTCTCCGTTGCGGTGGACATCGCGGCGCAGATCGCCAAAGCGCTGGTGGCTGCGCACGCGTCCGGCATTGTGCATCGCGACATTAAGCCCGATAACGTCATCATTCGGACTGACAATCTGGTGAAAGTTCTGGACTTCGGAATTGCCAAACTCACCGAAGCGCAGCCCGGCGAGTCGATCACCTCGTCGCTCGACCCCGCCTCCATCACCATCAGCCAGGCCGGAGTTGTGATCGGTTCGGTCCGATACATGTCGCCCGAGCAAGCTCGCGGCCACTCCGTCGACGCCCGCAGTGACCTCTTCAGTCTGGGCGTTGTTCTTTACCAGATGATCGCCGGGCGAGTCCCGTTCGACGGACAAACGGTAAGCGACGTCATCGCCGAAGTCCTCAAAAGCACTCCCCCAACCCTCGATGACCTCAATCCCAACGTGCCCCGTCGGGTTGTGGCCATTACCCACAGGGCGATGTGCAAGGATCGCGAAGTTCGCTACCAGTCTGCGAGAGAAATGCTCGCGGACCTGCAGGAGTTTCAGGAGGATGTCCAGTTCAGGGACAAGGTCCAGAAGGCAACTCCTTGGCCGGCAAATGTTCCGGAATCCAAGCGGACAACCTCCGAACAGCTGCTCGCACAGATACTAGGGTCCACGACCGGACCTGGCCGGGACATGCGGCACCCCTGGCTGTTCTCGATTGTGGCGCTCATGATTCTGGGCATTCTGATCGTGACCTACGACATCTACTCGAATCGGAGAGCACACACGGCAACCGCACCCCAGCCGCGCAGCCTGGCGATCCTGCCGTTCCGCAATCTGCGCCAGGATCCTTCCGTCGATTATCTCGGATTCTCGCTGGCCGACGCCGCCATTACGAAGCTCGGCTATATCAGCACGCTGGTTGTCCGGCCATCGTCGTCGGTTGATAAGTACAGAAACCTAAGCGTTGACCCTCGCAAGGTGGGACAGGAACTCAGTGTCGACACGCTGCTCACCGGCGGTTACATCAAAGACGGAGACGATTTGCGAATCACAGCGCAACTGGTCGACATCAAGTCAAACCGGATGCTTTGGCGCGACTCGATCGATGTGAAATTCGACAAGCTGCTTACCGTGCAGGACCGCGTGACGCAGGAAATCGTGAAAGGGCTGGAACTGAACCTCACGGCGGCTGAAGCGCAGCACCTGAAACCGGAAAATGGTGTCGACCCCGCGGCGTACGAGGACTACTTGCGAGGTGTGGATCTGTACTCCTCGAATGACTTCTCCGACGCGATCGTGATGCTGGGGAAGTCCACATCGGCCGATCCTTCCTACGCGCCTGCCTGGGCGCAACTGGGTCGGGCTTACACCACCAGCGCATCCCTCAGGGGTGGCGGGCGCGAGCAATATGACCGCGCGCAGGCGGCCTACGAGAAGGCCATCACGCTGAATCCCGAACTGGTGGAATCGCGCATTTACATGGCGAACATGCTTACCGACACGGGCCGCGTCGAGCAATCCGTACCTCTGTTACGCACCGCTCTGCTCAGCAGTCCGAACAACGCCGCTCTGCACTGGGAGTTGGGATACGCCTATCGCTTTGCGGGCATGTTGCAGGAGTCGGTTGCCGAATGCGAAACGGCCCGGCAGAACGATCCTAACGTGAAGATCAATAGCTCTGCCCTGAACGCCTATTTGTATCAGGGGGAATACGAGAAGTTTCTGCAGTCTCTGCCCGCGAAGGACTCTGCGTACGTCCTGTTTTATCGGGGACTGGCCGAATACTATCTTGGCCGCAAGGCAGAGGCGGTCGAACATTTTGACCGCGCCTATAGCCTGGACCCGAAGCTCATGCCGGCGCGAGTCGGCAAAGCCCTCGGCGAATCAATCGCCGGACACCACGCCGCCGCCCTCAACCTTCTTCGCCAGACCGAAAGCGATATGGAATCACGCGGAGTAGCGGACGCCGAATTGATGTACAAAGTCACGCAGGCGTACGCCGTGTTGGGCGAGACTTCCGCCGCGCTACACAGGTTGCACCATACCATCGACGGCGGTTTCTTCTGTTATCCCTGCTTTATGTCCGATCCGCTTCTGGCGACAATTCGCAATGATCCGGAGTTCCAGCCCCTGGCCGCGGAAGCCCGCAAGCGCCATGAGCAGTTCCAATCCCGCTTCTTCTAGAAGATTGTGTAGGGACGGACCCATTGGTCCGTCCCGCGCGCTGAGCAAAGCGAAGGCGAGCGAGTACACTGCCCGAATCGAGAACGTCTGCCCGATTCGTATTCACGCGTGAACCGGCTCAATACTTCACAATCGCCGCAAACGACTTCGGATCGAGCGACGCCCCACCGACCAGCGCGCCGTCAATCTCTTCCTGCGACGTGAGCGCGTTGGCGTTGTCCGGCTTCACTGAACCGCCATACAGAATGCGCAGGTTATTGGCGAATTCCTCGCCGAAAATCTCTGACGCTTCTTTGCGGATCACCGCATGTGCCTCCGCGGCGATTTCTGGCGTGGCAGTCTTTCCCGTTCCGATCGCCCACACCGGTTCATACGCCACCACCAACTTGGCCGCCTTCTTTGCCGAAATGGCATGAAACGCCCGCACACACTGCCTGCGTAGGACGTCGTCGGTCATTCCCGCCTCGCGCTCTTCCAGCACTTCACCGACGCAGCAGATTGGAGTGAATCCCGCTTCCAGCGCGGTCTTCAGACGCAGGTTCACCGTGTCGTCGGTCTCGCCGAAATATTGCCGACGCTCCGAGTGTCCGATGATCACATGCGTGATCCCCAGGCACGCCAGCATGGGCGCAGAAATCTCACCCGTATACGCTCCGTCCGCCTTCCAGTGCACGTTCTGCACTCCGATGGCGGCGTTCGAGCCGCGCGCGGCCTCGATAGCCGCTGCAACATTGGTATAAGAAGGACAGACAACGATCTCGTCGCGGTCATGACCTGCGACGAGGGGCAGGAATTCGCGGAAAAATTGCCGCGTGTCGTCAGGAGTCTTGTACATCTTCCAGTTGGCTGCCATTACTTTTTTGCGCATGAATTAAGCCTTTCCTGTGAAATTTTCGAGAGCTGTATCATGTGGCCGAACGGCCGGATTGCTCCCATAAACTTGTAGCTGCACCATTCGAGGATTCTATGTGCGCTTTCAGTTCCCAATATTCTTCCACCGACCCATTTCACCTGGAGCGCTTCGTGCTTGCCCAGGATCCTGTCTATAAGCACGTGCTGTCGGAGCTTCAGGCCGGAGAAAAGATGAGCCACTGGATGTGGTTCATCTTCCCGCAGATCCGGGGCCTCGGGCGTAGTTCTATCTCGATCGAGTACGCGATCTCTTCCCGCGACGAAGCACGAGCTTACCTGCAGCATCCCGTACTCGGAGCGCGCCTCAAGGAATGCACGCGGCTGGTGCTTCTGGTAGAGAGGCGTTCCGCTTTTGAGATCTTCAACGAGCCGGACGACATGAAGTTCAGGTCGTCTATGACTCTGTTCGCCCAAGTATCGAGCGACGACGACATCTTCGAACGAGCCCTGCAAGAATACTTCGACGGCTTACCTGATCGACTCACCCTCGATCGCCTGTAACCTACTGTAGCGCGTCAAACAGATCGACATTTATAAGTCGCCGGCTTCCCCTGTGATCCTCTGTGCTCTCTGTGGTTAAAGCCTTTGACTTCCTCGCCGGACACCACCGCTCACGCCGATCGAGGAGCAACATTTAGCGATCACTATTTCCGACGCACTACACTACCGACGCTACCCGCAGGCTCGCTTCGTGTCGCTCCCCACACAAGCTATTTCTTGTCCGTCAGCGCTTCCACTCCTGGCAGCTTCCGTCCTTCCAGGAACTCCAGCGACGCGCCGCCGCCGGTCGAGATGTGCGTGATCTTGTCGGCAACATTGGCCGCCTTCACGGCCGCCACCGAGTCTCCGCCGCCGACAATCGAAATTGCGCCGCCATTGTCAGCCACCGCATGCGCGATCTTGAATGTACCCTTCGAGAATGCAGGCACCTCGAACACTCCCATGGGCCCGTTCCACAGGATGGTCCGCGCATCGGAAATCGATTCCGAGAACAGTTCGATTGTCTTCGGGCCGATATCCAGCGCCATCTTGTCGGCTGGAATCGCCTGGCCTTCGCCAATCTGCTGCACCACGGCGTTCGCTTCGGGCTTCATCGCGACCACATGGTCGACCGGCAGCAGCAGCTTGACGTTGCGCTTCTTCGCTTCTTCCAGCAGGCTCTTGGCCAGATCAACCTTATCGGCTTCCAGCAGCGACTTCCCGATTTCCAGTCCCTGTGCCTTAAGGAAGGTATAGGCCATGCCACCGCCGATGATCAGTACATTCACCTTAGTCAGCAGGTTCTGAATGACGCCAATCTTGTCGCTCACCTTGGCGCCGCCCAGAATCGCCACGAACGGCTCCTCGGGATGCTCCAGCGCCTTGCCGAGGTATTTCAGTTCCTTCTCCATGAGCAAGCCGGCAGCACACTGCTTCATGTGATGCGTGATACCTTCGGTTGAGGCGTGCGCACGATGCGCCGAGCCGAACGCATCGTTCACGTAATACTCGGCGAGCTTCGCCAGTTGCTTGGAGAAATTCTCGTCGTTGGCTTCTTCTTGAGCGTGGAAACGCAGATTCTCGAGCAGAAGCGTCTGCCCCATCTCGAGCTGCCCGGCGACTTCCTCTGCCTCTGGTCCAACGCAATCCGGAGAGAAGCCAACGTTTTCGCCGCGCGCCAGCTCTTTGTCGAGCAGCATGCGCAATCGCTCGGCGACGGGCTTCAAGCTCAACTTCGGATTGGGTCCTTTGGGACGCCCGAGGTGCGACGCGAGAATCAACCGCGCCCCGTGACGGAGCGCGTACTCGATGGTAGGAAGGGTTTCGCGGATGCGGGTATCGTCCATGACGCGGCCGTCTTCGAGCGGCACGTTGAAATCCACGCGCATGAACACACGATTGCCATTGAGCGGAAGATCACGAATCGAAAGCTTGGACATGGCTGGTCGTTCCTCTTGGAAGGTAGCGCCGCCGTCCCGGCGGCTGACGCGGGTGGCCCATCATAGCCGCGTCTTTTGTGGCTAGGGTGGGTCCGCAATTCCTTACAGGCCCTTGCTGGCGATGTAGTTGATCAGGTCGCGCACGCGGCAGGAGTATCCCCACTCGTTGTCATACCAGGAGATCACCTTCACGCAGTTGCCGCCGACCACCATGGTCGAGGGTGCGTCCACGATGGAAGAGCGCGAATCGCCCTTGAAGTCGGACGATACCAATTCGTGCTCCTCGTATCCGAGATATCCCTTCAGCGGCCCGGCCTCCGACGCCTTCTTCAGCGCCGCGTTCACTTCTTCCTTGGTCGTCTTCTTTTCAACCCACACCACGAAGTCGACGACGGAAACGTTGGGGGTCGGCACGCGCATCGAGAATCCATCGACTTTGCCGCCAAGTTCCGGAATGACCAGCTTCAACGCCTTGGCCGCTCCGGTTGAAGTCGGAATCATGTTGAGTGCAGCGGCCCGGGCGCGTCGCAGATCCTTGTGCGGGAAGTCGAGGATCACCTGATCGTTGGTGTAGGAGTGAATCGTCGTCATGGTGCCGCAGACGATCTTGAACTCATCCTGAAGCACCTTCGCCACGGGCGCCAGGCAGTTCGTTGTGCACGAAGCGTTCGAAATGACGTGGTGCTTCGAGCCGTCGTACTTCTCATGATTGACGCCCAGCACAACCGTGACGTCTTCATTTTTCGCGGGAGCCGAGATGATGACCTTTTTCACCGGCCCGCGCAGGTGTTTCTTCGCGTCGTTAGCATCGGTGAAGCGTCCGGTCGACTCAATCACAACCTGCGCGCCCACAGCGTCCCAAGGCAGCGCTGCCGGATCCTTCTCTTTGAAGACCTTGATCGTCCTGCCGTCGACTGTAATGCTGTCGGCCCCGGCAGAGACCTGGTTCGACAGATTGCCCAAAACCGAGTCGTACTTCAACAGGTGCGCCAAAGTCTTCGGATCAGTTAAGTCGTTGACCGCGACGAATTCCAGGTTCGGATCCTTCAGCGAAGCGCGCAGCACGTTGCGTCCAATGCGTCCAAAACCGTTAATCCCAACCTTGATTGCCATGTTTCCTCCGTAAGATTTATGAGGGCGATTACAGACTCTGTTTCCGGTGGATTGGTAAACCAATGATGGTAACAGGGAAGGGAAGCGACGTAAACGCCCCCACAGTAACGATTTTGTTGCATCAGGGCAGAGGATTCGCGGAATCGCAAGTTCGTCCGAAGAGAGATGGGTGCAAAATTTGCCCGCAAAGCGTACATTACAAACCTTGTTTGACTTCGGAGGACTTTCCTCGTGAACCCTGCGCGTGTGTTTTTACTGCTCCTGCTCATGAGTGCAGCCGCTGTTGCGCAACACCGTCAGCCGAATAAGCCGCCCGAACCGAGCGCGCCACCCACGCCCACGGGCGAACCAGCGGAAGAGAAATTTCCGCCCGATGCCGGAGTGGTTGCTCCCGCCAAGCCCGAGTTGCCGAAGTCACCATTTGAAGGCATGAAGTACCGGCTGGTGGGACCATTCCGCGGAGGTCGCGTGCTTGCCGTGGCGGGCGTTCCCGGACAAAACGACACCTACTATTTCGGCGCGGTTGCCGGAGGCATGTGGAAGACGACCGATGGCGGACTGAACTGGCGACCGCTCTGGGACAAATTCCCGGAAGCCTCGCCATCGATCGGCGCGATCGTAGTGGCTCCGTCAGATCCGAACGTGATCTACGCCGGGACAGGAGAAGCCTGCATCCGCGGCAACATCGTCATGGGCAATGGCGTGTACAAGTCGACCGACGCGGGAAAAACCTGGAAATACGCCGGCCTGCGCGACACGCATTCCATCGGACGGATGATCGTCGATCCCAAGGACTCGAATATCGTCTATGTGGCCGCGTTGGGTCATCCCTTTGGCCCGAACTCGACCCGCGGCATCTTCCGCTCGCGCGATGGGGGAAAGACCTGGCAGAGGATTCTTTACGTCGACGACAAAACTGGCGGTATCGACATTCAGTTCGATTTATCGAATCCCAACATTTTGTTCGCCGGAATGTGGCAGACCGTTCGCAAGCCCTGGACCATGGAGAGCGGCGGCCCCGGCAGCGGACTCTACCGCTCGGCGGACGGCGGCGATACCTGGGCCAAACTCAGCGGCAAAGGCCTTCCCGAAGGCACCATCGGTCGCATCGGAGTGGCGACCACATCCAACCCGAATCGCATCTACGCGCTCATCGAAGCTGAAAAGGGTGGGCTGTTCCGCTCTGACGATGCAGGCGAAAAATGGCAACTCGTCAACGACGACCGCTCCTACCGGCAGCGCGCCTGGTACTACACGCACGTCTTTGCCGATCCAAAAAATCCCAACGTGGTGTACATCCTGAACACCAGTACCTACCGCTCGATTGACGGGGGCAAGACCTTCACGCCCCTGCGAACGCCCCACGGGGACAATCACGGCTTCTGGATCGATCCCGAAAACACCAAGCGGATGATCAACGGCAACGACGGCGGGGCCACGATCTCCACCGACGGGGGCGCGAACTGGACCACGCTGCTGAACCAGCCCACGGCGCAGTTCTATCATGTCGTCGCCGATTCGCGTTTCCCCTACTGGCTCTACGGGGCGCAGCAGGATAATTCGACCGTCGCGATCGCCAGCGCGAGCGCCAACGGCGGAATCAATCAGTCCGATTACCACGATGTCGGCGGCGGCGAGAGTGGATATATCGCTCCCGATCCCGGGGACCCCAATGTCGTCTATGCCGGCTCGTACGGCGGCGACATTTCACGCTACGATCACCGCACCGCGCAAACCCAAGCCGTCAATCCGTGGCCGCGCAATCCGATCGGTTGGGGCATGGCCGACTTGAAACACCGCTTCCAGTGGACCGAGCCGATCGTTTTCTCTCCGCACGATCCCCACACCCTCTACTACGCCGGAGAAGTGCTGTTCAAAACAACCGATGAAGGCAAGAGCTGGACGATCATTTCGCCGGATCTGACTCGCAACGATAAATCCAAGCAGCAGTCCTCAGGCGGCCCCATTACCAAGGACAACACCGGAGTCGAAGTCTACGACACTATCTTTTCCGTGGAGGAGTCGCCGGCACAAAAAGATCTGATCTGGGCCGGCAGCGACGATGGACTGGTTCATCTCACCCGCAATGGCGGCGGCAACTGGGAGAATGTCACGCCCAAAGCGCTGCCGGAATGGGGAACGGTCAGCATGATCGAAGCCTCTCCCAGCGCTGCCGGCACCGCCTACGTGGCCGTCGAGCGTCACAAAATGGATGACTTCGCTCCTTACATTTTCAAGACTTCGGATTTCGGCAAGACTTGGACCTCGATCGTGAACGGCATTCCGAAGAATGTCTACGTTCATGCCGTGCGCGTCGATCCCAAGCGCAAGAACCTGCTGTATGCAGGCACCGAACTCGGCGTGTATGTCAGCTTTGATGACGGATCAAACTGGCAGGCGCTTCAGTTGAATCTGCCGATGGCGCCGATCAACGATCTCGTCGTGAAAGACGACGACCTTGCGGTCGCAACCCATGGCCGGTCTTTCTGGATTCTTGATGATCTGTCACCTTTGCGCCAGTGGAGCGACACGATTCAGTCAGACGACGTCCACCTCTTCACTCCCGCGGATGCCAATCACACGACTTTTCCCGAATCGTTTTTCGGCGGCGGGAATGCCGGCCAGAATCCCCCACCCGGAGCGGTGGTCTATTACTTCCTGAAAACAGAAATCAAGAAACCGGAAGAAAAGAAGTCGGACGAGAAAGAAGAGAAGAAAGATCAGAAAAAGGAAGAGGCCAGCCCGGGTGCTGCGACCGCCACCGCCGCGCCGACCAAAGAAAGCGGGCCTGCGTCGGCGAGTTCGGGGGATAAGAAGGATGATAAGAAAAAAGAGGCGCGAGTGAAGATCGAAATCCTCGACTCCACCGGCAAGGTCGTGCGGACGTACCCCCCAAAACACCCGCCGGCTCCGGAAGGGGACGAAAATCCCTTTGCGCGCAATCGCCCCGACGAGATCCCCAGCGAAGCCGGCATCAACCGCTTCGTTTGGGACCTGCATTATGAAGGAGCGCCTCGAATCCCGAACTCTCCGCTCTGGGGAGGTTCCACCGACGGTGCGACCGCCCTGCCGGGCGAGTACCAGGTGCGACTAACGGTCGATGGCAAACCACAAACGCAACCTCTGACGATAGGCCCGGATCCGCGGTTGAAGGTCAGCGCCGATGACCTCAAGAAGCAGTTCGATCTTATGCAGTCGATCCTTGGCAAAGTCACCCAGGTTCACGATGCCGTGCGGCAGATCCGTGATATTCGCGCGCAAATGAATGCGCTGAACAAGCGCCTTGAGGAAGAGAAGAACCCGAACGCGCCGGCTGTGAAAGATGTTGGTTCGGCGCTCGATAAGAAGATGACCGTGGTGGAAGAGGCCCTCGTCCAGACTAAAGCGAAGAGCGGACAGGATGTTCTCAACTATCCAATCCGTGTCAACAATCTTCTGGTTGCCCTTGGCGGCGTAGTCTCCAGCGCCGACGCTGCTCCCACAAAGCAGGAGTACGAAATGTTCGACGAACTCGGGAAAGAAGCCGACGAGCAACTGACAAAGTGGAACGAGATCGTGAAAACCGATCTCGCAGCCTATAACCATCTGGCGCAAGAAAAAACGATCCCCATCGTGGGCCTCAGCCCGGCAACGGATTCCGAGTAGTAGGGTTCGAGGCGGGATCAGAAGACACTGGTATTCGCCCTGGTTTCCCGTTCTGTCTTGGATTCAGCACTTGCAAGCACAACCTTGGCTCCCACATCGCACCCCCCGGGGGATACGTGACGGTGCCGCGGACGGGGTGATCGCTTGCCCCCAAACCACGCTTCCAGTAAGCGCGTATCCAAAGAGTAAAAGTCGAAAGGCTGTGCCTGCCGACGACAGGGAAAACAGCACGGCGAGACAGGGCGAGCTGCTTCTGCGCATGATCTTTCATTTCGTGGATCTAAGCCCTCGACAGGTTGCGAGATAACCGGACTATTTCACCCCCCCCAGAAATTCTCTCGCTGATGATCAAAGTTGTTTCACATTGACGCGAATAGCGATTGCGGGGACAATGAGTCGCTGTTTTTGGGGCCAAGAGGGAAATTCCGGTACGAACGATCCTTGGGAGGATTTCATGAAATCCACTGCGTAAGGAGAGTAAACATGAAAGCACCGAAAACACGAAGTGTATCTAGCTACCACCTACTGGCCGGGGTTCTTGCCGTTCTGCTGGCAAGCTTGCCCGCGAGCGCTGCGACGTGGAAGAGTAAAGCAAGTATGCCCGCCGCGCGTGATGGCGCAGCGGTGGAAAGCATCAACGGCATTGTCTACGTGGCAGGTGGCTATAACGGAGGTGATACGCCAACCCTGCAGGCGTTCGACCCAACGACGAACACTTGGACAACACTGGCCAACATGCCGGGCGGGCGCTACCAAGGCGACGGCGCCGGCGTTATCAATAGCCAACTGTACGTGGCCGGCGGTTGGACGATTTCTCCCCCGCTGCCCAATAACACGCTTTTCATGTACGATCCGGCCTCGAATGCCTGGACGACGAAGGCTGCGATGTCGCACCTGAGTGCCTGTGGAGGCACGGGCGTTATCAACGGCAAGCTCTACGTCACGACTGGTTGTGACGGCAACAGCGGATACAGAAACTTTCTGGACGTCTACGATCCGGCGACAAACACCTGGGCCAGCTTGCCAGGATCTGCCAGCGCACACGCAGGCCCTGCGCTCGGAGTTATCAACGGCAAGCTCTACGTTGGAGGAGGACAGAACGGAGTCACGGGAATCACCAACGTGCTTGAAGTCTACGATCCGGCAGCCAACACCTGGACGACCTTAGCCCCGATGCCCACCGCTGTTCAGAATCCTGCCAGCGTTGCTCTTAACGGGCAACTCTATGTCTTTGGTGGCAACAACGGAACCAGCGACGTGACCACTGTGCAGGTATACGATCCTCACAAGAACAAATGGAGGACGCTTTCCACTTTTGCACTGCCTGCCACTTTAAGCAGTTCCGGTGGTGTCGTGGTGTACGGGCTAGCATTTGTGGAGGGCGGTAGCAGCGGTGGAATCATCCTCACGACCAATCAGTATGTCACGTTTACTCCCTCGATTCCTTGAAGCTGGCAGATCGAGTATCTACGGAAAAAACTAAGTTGTTCGCCGAGCTTCGGTCGCAGCCCGGAGCTCGGCAATGACAACTATCGCAATCCGCCTTTACACTCAAGAACTCCCTCGATTCCCATTTGCACTCGTTGAATCAGCCGTGATCCCCTCTGTGATCCTAATCACAATCTGCCGCGACGCTTGTCACTGTCCCGAGACTGATTACCGTCCTCTAATGGGATAAGCAAAGACTGCGGCGGCAAGCGCCACCGTGCTTTGCCGATTTCCCTACATCGAGGGTGACCATGGTGAATGACGACGTTGTGAAATGTCCGCTGTGCGGCGGATTCACCCACATCGAGCGGCCCGATCTGCTGGCCGCACTGAAGGAACCCCGCATCCGCGAGCAGATCGAGAAGTACATCGTTGAGCTCTTGAAATCTCCGGTCGACGAGTTGAGCCCCGTCGGCGCCACCCAGTCCGGGCGCGATTTCCAGAAAGACGTCCATAGCTGGAACCCGTGCGTACCCATGTGGCGGCGGAGCCCGAAGGAATAGTAGGAAAGTTGCAAAGCTTCAAGGTTGCAAGGTTTCAAGGTGCGAGCCCGAACGAAGTGAAGCAGCCCACTTCTTCCTTGGTGAGCCTTCGTGCCCTTCGTGGTGATTGGTTTTGTCGTCGAGACATTGAAACGTTGAAACCTCGAGTCTCATGAGCAGGAAAAGGATCGTCACTCTCGGTGCTGCAACTCCTTCCCCGACATCCCTTTCTATGAAGTTCCCGGCAGTACTCTGCGCCAAGTTTCTACGGAGGCAATCATGTTAATCAGTAAGCAGCAGGCCCTCGATTATCACAATGGCCCGCGCCCCGGAAAGATTGAAATCACGCCCACCAAGCCCTGTCGAACACAGCGCGACCTGAGCCTGGCCTACACGCCCGGAGTCGCCGAGCCCTGTCTTGAAATTCATAGGAATCCCCGAGACGCCTACAAATACACGGGCCGGGGCAACCTGGTGGCGGTGCTGAGCAATGGAACCGCTGTGCTCGGACTCGGAAACATCGGAGCTCTCGCCAGCAAGCCCGTGATGGAAGGGAAGGCGGTGCTGTTTAAGCGCTTCGCCGATGTCGACGTCTTCGACATCGAAGTCAACAGTCACGACCCCGAAGAGATCATCAAGCTCTGCCAGTTGCTGGAGCCCACGTTTGGCGGCATCAACCTGGAAGATATCAAGGCTCCGGACTGTTTCCAGATCGAGGAAACGCTGCGCGCCACCATGAAGATCCCCGTCTTCCACGACGACCAGCACGGAACCGCGATCATCTCGGGCGCCGCGCTGTTGAATGCCCTCGAAATCGTCGGCAAAGACATCAGCAAAGTCCGCGTGGTCTTCAACGGAGCGGGAGCTGCCGGCATTGCCTGCGCGGAGCACTACGTTCGTCTGGGCGTTAAGAAGGAAAACATCATCCTCTGCGATACCAAGGGCGTTGTCTATACGGGCCGCAAAGATGGAATGAACAAGTACAAAGAGCGTTTCGCGCAAAATACCGAATTGCGCACGCTCGCCGAAGCCATGGTGGGCACCGACGTTTTTGCCGGTCTCTCAGTAAAGGGTGCCATCAACGGTGACATGGTGCGGTCGATGGCACACGATCCAATTGTGTTTGCCATGGCCAATCCCGATCCGGAAATCACGTACGAAGAGGCCAAGGCGTCTCGCCCCGACGTCATCATCGCCACCGGACGCTCCGACTATCCCAACCAGGTCAACAACGTGCTGGGATTCCCCTTTATCTTCCGCGGGGCCCTCGACGTGCGTGCCACCGCCATCAATGAAGAGATGAAGCTGGCGGCCACCCGCGCGCTGGCCAACCTGGCCAAGGAAGATGTTCCTGATTCCGTTTGCCGAGCTTATGGCGTGCCGCGCCTGCAGTTCGGCCGCGAGTACGTCATTCCCAAGCCCTTCGATCCACGCGTGCTGATGTGGGAAGCCTCGGCGGTCGCCGAAGCCGCTATGCGCACCGGCGTTGCGCAGGAACCGGTCGATCTGGAAACGTACCGCGCACAACTGGAGCGCAGGCTGGGAAAAGCGTATGAAGTATCGCGCACCATGATTCACAAGGCGCAGGCGAATCCCAAGCAGGTCGTGTTCCCGGAGGGCGACAACGAGAAGATCCTGCGTGCGTGCCACACCTTGGTCGAGGAGGCAATCGGAAAACCAATTCTGCTCGGCGATGCGGCCAGGATTCAGGCGCGCGCCCGCGATCTCGGCGTGAACCTGGAAGGTATGCAGATCGTCGATCCGCAGACCTCGGAACATCGTGAGCCCTACGCGCTGGAGTTGTTCCGCCTGCGCCAACGCAAAGGAGTCACCCTCAGAGAGGCCGAGTCGCTGCTCAACAACCGCAACGTGTTCGGATCGATGATGGTGCGCATGGGTGACGCCGACGCGCTGGTCTCAGGCGTGACCCAGCACTTTCCCGACACGATTCGTCCAGCATTGCAGATCGTGCGCATGCGCGAGGGTTTGCACCGCGTTTCCGGATGCTATGCGGTTATCACACGCAAGGGCGAGGTCTTCTTCATGGCCGATACGAGCGTGAATATCGAACCAACCGCAGAAGACCTGGTCGAGATCGCGCTCTGCACGGCGCATATGGCGCGCCGCTTTGACCTGACTCCCCGGATTGCGATGCTCTCCTTCTCCAGTTTCGGCGGAGTCGACCATCCGATCTGCGCCAAGGTCCGCAAAGCAGTCGAGCTGATCAAATACGCGGATCCTACCCTGATCGTCGATGGCGAAATCATGGCCGATGAGGCCCTGGATCCCGAACTGATCGAAGAGTTGTATCCCTTTAGTTCGCTGAAGGGCGGCGCCAATGTGCTGATTTTCCCCGACCTGGCGTCGGCGAATCTGGCGTGCAAGCTGGCTGCCAAGGTGGGTGGTGGGGAACTGATTGGCCCGATCCTGATGGGAATGAGCCGCCCCGTGCACGTATTGCAACGTACGGCGACGGTGGAAGAGGTCGTGAACGTGGCCGCGATCGCGGTCGTCGATGCGCAGGAGAACGGCACCTACAACCATCGGCACGCGCACGTGTCGGTCGAACCGGAATTAGTCGGAGAGGATTAAAGTAGAGCTTCTTGTCAGCGAAGCCGAGCTTTTTGTCATGCTGAGCGAAGCACGAGATCGCGAAGCGAACTCGTCCGCAGTCGAAGCATCCCTACCCAAAGTGCACTGCCGGGAATAGGGATTCCTCGCGGCGCTCGGAATGACAGGTATGACTGAGGTCTTTGAAATCGGTCATACCAGGCATCTAATGGCTCAGCACTCGAGGAGAGTCCATGTCGACACTCTGGAAATCGCGCTACGCACAGCGCACGCTGGGAATCAAGAGTTCCGCCATTCGCGAGCTTCTGAAGGTCACCCAGAGACCCGAGATCATTTCTTTCGGCGGTGGGCTCCCCGCTCCAGATGTTTTCCCCGTCGAGCGATTCGAACAGGCCTGCCACAAGGTGCTGTCCGAGCAGGGCGCGCAGGCCCTGCAATATGGAACTACCGAGGGGTACCAACCCCTGCGCGAGATGATCGCGCGCAATCTTGCCCGCTACGGAATTCTCGCCACCGCCGACAATGTCCTGATCACTTCCGGATCCCAACAGGCGCTCGACCTCATCGGCAAGCTGCTGATCAACCGCGGCGACCGCATTCTGGTAGAAGCACCCACCTATCTGGGCGCGCTGCAGGCCTTTAACGTGTATGGAGCGCAATACGTCACCGTCCCCGTGGACGAAGATGGACTCCTGACCGAACAACTGGACTCCAGCCTCCGCAACGGGCCGAAGTTCATGTACGTGCTGCCCAACTTCCAGAATCCTTCGGGCGTGACTCTCTCCGAGGGACGGCGCCATCAATTGATCCTGCTCGCGGACAAGTATGGCATCCCGATCATCGAAGACGACCCCTACGGCCAGTTGCGCTACGAGGGCGAGCACATTCCGCCGTTGGTCGTGCTCGACTGGGAAAATGTCCGCCGTGACAACACCTTCACCATCGGCAACGTAATCTACCTCAGCACCTTCTCGAAGACGCTGGCGCCCGGCATCCGTCTGGCCTGGATCGTCGCCCCCGAAGACGTCATCAGCAAACTCGTGCAACTGAAGCAGGCAGCGGATCTGCACACCTCCACCTTCAGCCAGTACGTCGCTTACGAAGTCGCGCGCGACGGCTTCCTCGACCAGCATGTGAAGCTGATTCGCCAGGTCTACCGCGAGCGGCGTGACGCCATGCTGCAGGCGCTTCATGAGTACTTTCCGCACGAGGTCACCTGGACGCATCCCAAGGGCGGCCTGTTCCTTTGGGTAACGATGCCCCCAGGCACCGATTCGCAAACCTTGTTTAAGGCAGCCCTCGCCGAAGAGGTCGCTTTCGTCGCCGGAGACTGTTTCTATCCCAACGATGACCCGGAGGGCGGCCGCCACATGCGGCTGAACTTCTCCCACTCGCAGCCGGAACAGATCCGCGAAGGCATTCGCCGCCTGTCCGTAGCCGTGAAGATGCAACTCCGCGCCAACCACGTGGCGCACTAGCGGCGGCGAGGAGGAACAATGGCGGAGACGATCTCGCACCCGGACAGCGTTCCCATGCCAGACGTCACGATTCCGTGCCAGTGGGGTGACCTTCCCACCTGCGTCGCAAGGCCGCAAATCCCCGGCCCGTGGCCGGGAGTGGTGATCATCCACGACGCGGGCGGAATGAAGCCCGACATTCGAAGCCAAGCCGAGTGGTTGGCCAGCGAGGGTTTTCTCGCAGCGGCTCCAGACCTATTTCATTGGGGTGGCACGATCCGCTGTCTCCGCCAGATCGCTCGCGATTTCGGCGAGCGAAAGGGAAGATCTTTCGACGAAATCGACGCCGTCCGCACCTGGCTCACGCAACAGGAAGGGTGCAGTGGCAAAATCGGCATCATCGGATTCTGCATGGGGGGCGGCTTTGCCCTGATGCTGGCTCCAGGCGGCGGATTCTCGGCGTCGAGCGTGAACTACGGCGGTCATCTGCCGAAGGATGTCGAGACCTTCCTCGCAGCAGCTTGTCCGATCGTCGCCAGCTACGGCGCCAAGGACATGTGGAACCGCGGCGTGGCTCAGGAACTCGAGACGCTGCTGACCAAACTCGAGGTTCCGCACGATGTCAAAGAGTATTCCGACGCGGGCCACTCCTTTCTCAACGACCACAAAGACGCCTGGTTCCGCGCCTTGAAGATCATTCGCATCAGCTATCACGAACCGTCCGCGCGCGACGCCCGCCGCCGCATCGCTGCTTTCTTCCATGCTCACCTGCGCACCTGAGAATTCGACCCGTTGAGCCTGTGGCGGATCCCTGGCTCGTATCCGATGCCCGCATCTTATTGATAACGCCAACTTTACGGGTTCGTTAACTTGTGACCATCGTCACGGCGAGAATAGCATCCAAAGGGTTAAATAGCGGTGCAGGGACTTCTGTACTCATTCTTAGAAAGCGAGGGTCTGTGGACTCCAGCCGAAGCACTCTTTCCATGACCGAGATTTGTAACCAGATCAAGCAACGCGGATACGCTGAGTCGCAAGTGGTTCGAATCTATGGAGAAGAATTTGAGATACTGTCCGACCCATTTCCCAATGAGATCGGGATCGCTGTTCGAGTACGCTCGCGGCGCACATCGCAGGTGCGCGCGCTGCAATTGCCAGTCACTTTAGTTCATCGCGTGATCGAGACGCCTCTTCGCGCGGCATAGACGGGGCATCGCCGTATCGAGCTGTGAACTTCTTCCGACGCCGTGATTTGCAGTCGTGATCGCAGTCACGGGTCGGGGTGACTCAGGGCACCGTCTTTTCCCGGCTCTCCGCAGAGACTGACCTGTAAAAGGCCCCGTCTCTCCGGAGGGTGCTTTGGCCTGAGTTGGCCGGGGGTGCTCGATGAGCGTCACCATGTTCACCATCCTCATAGCAGTCCTTGTGCTCGCGGTTGCGCTGTTCGTGTTTCGGGCGGTTCCGGGAGTGCGCGCGTACTTCAAGTTCCGCGGACAGCGACTGGTGACGTGCCCTGAAACTCATGCGCCCGAAGCCGTGAACGTGGCTGCCCGAGAAGCCGGCCTGGGAACATTTTTCAATGAGCCGACTCTCCACCTCGACCGGTGCTCGCGCTGGCCCGAGCGGGAGGGCTGCGGCCAGGATTGCCTGCAGCAAATCGAAGCCGACCCGGAAAAGTGCCTGGTGTGGAATATCGTGGCGAAGTGGTATGAGGGAAAGATCTGCGTGTTCTGCCGCAAGCCGTTCGCTCCGATGCATCACATCGATCATGCACCGGCCCTCTTGGGTCCGGATTTCCGGACCACCGAGTGGAAAGAGATCAGCGCCGAAAAACTTCCGGAGATTTTCTCAAACTATCAGCCGGTCTGCTGGAACTGCCACGTCGCTGAAACCTTCCGCCGTCTGCATCCGGAACTGGTGACAAATCGCACGATAGAACCCAGGCGCACCCTGTAAGTCACCCTGTCCCGCTTCCGCGCGACAGAGTCCTAGTGGGCCTGGGGTTGTGCCGTAATTCCCGGCTCGCTTTTTTGATTTTTCCGAATTTTCCGCCGTATGTCGGGCCAGAACTCTTTCACCACCAGCGTGAGTGTGTCGTAGGCGTACTGCGTGGCCCACACTTTGGCCGTATTGGTGAGCGTCCGGTCCGAGGGAATGTATTTCAGTACTCCCGGAGTGGTCGTGGTGACGAACTGACCTTTGGGGTGGTAGCTGTAGGTCGAGATCGCGGCCGCGAGAGCGCCGCCTACGACCTCGGAGTAGTTGAACTGGTTCTTTCCTGAATCACCGCGGGTGATCAGGTTGCGGCTCACCGCATACAGAGTGCGGTGGCCGAAGCTTCCTTTTCCGGACTGGAAGTAGCGGGGGTCCTGATGCAGCAGGGAAGGAAAAATTGCCCCGGTCATAAAATTCTCGATCGTGCCGTCGGCGAAGGCGGATCCGAAGCGCTTGCCATATCCCTCCCAGCCTTGTCCATACCCAGGCTCGCTGTTTTCGGCCTGGCTGATACCCGAAAGAAACGAGTACCACGGAAACTGCACATAATCAAAGCTGCCGCGGACGACGACGGCATATTTTTGCTTGCTCGTGAGCGGCGGAACCTTCCCGGAATTCTCCAGCGTCAGGAAGTTGGGCAGCGTGAAGAAGAGCCGATCGTTCGACGTTCCCGCACCGGAGCTCTCGCTGCTTGGTTTCTTCTCCTTGTTGTTCTTATCGACGGGCGGTTGCGCCGCAGGCGGAGCGGTTTGCGGCGCATTCTGCGATGTCTGCGATTGCGCGGAGGCATCCGTGGTGCTCGTTTGCGAGCTTTGCTGCGCCGAAAGCGAAGAGAAACAACTGCTAACCAGTAGGCAGACAGCGATTCTTGCGGAAAACTTGATCGACAAATATCCCCCAGTGCGGCTAAACGAATGCTTTTATTTTATCAACGTTGCCCCTCGCCCTCGCCCTCGGGAGGCACCTTTTACAATCATTTACGAATCGACTTTTGCAGGCGAGCCGAAGGAATTTAACGGGGCCACGCGCTTTGGGGCTCCTGCAAAGCTCCCGCTCAAGAGAATCGTTGTTTCGATCTACTGTAAGGTCGTGCTTGTTCAGACCTGGAGCACATCGCCATCGCGCGCAACCATTTCGTACAGCACGGGATTGACGAAGAATCCAATGAACAACCGGGAGATGAGCCCGGCCACGATGACGATCGCAAACGGTTTTTGCGTATCCGATCCGATGCCCGTGGAGAGAGCTGCCGGCAGCAGTCCCAGACAGGCCACCAGAGCCGTCATCATGATGGGCCGCAGTCGCAATAGGGACGCTTCGCGGGTCGCTGCCCGAATCCCCATGCCTTCGCCGCGCAACTTGTTGATGTAGGAAACAAGAATTACGGCGGTCTCCACCGAGACTCCGAGCAACGCCAGGAGTCCCAGGACCGACGAAACGCTGAAAGGAGTATTCGTGACCTTCAGCGCCACCAGTGCACCGACCGGCTCCGTCATGATGACGCCCAGGGCAATGGTGACGGGGAATTTGAAATTTCCGTACAACGCAAACAGAATCATGAAAATCAGCACAACCGCAAGAGGACCAATGAAGTACATCTGCGATCGGGCCTCCAGAAACTGGCTGTATTCGCCGCCCCACTCCATGCGATATCCCTGCGGCAGCGACACCGCCTTCTTCACTGCTGCCTGGCCATCTCGCACTGCCGTCTCTAAATCCCGGTTCTCGATGCTGTACTGCACGCCGATATAGCGGGAATTGTTCTCGCGATAAATAAATGACGCGCCACTGCCCTGGCGGATGTCAGCCAGTTGGCTGAGCGGGATCTGCTGCCCGTCGGGCGTGCCCACCAGCAGATTTCCAATCTCGTGCGCGCTGCTGCGGAATTGCGGTTGCATGCGCACGACCAGATCGAACAGCTTCTCTCCCTGGATGACTTGAGTGACTGCCTGCCCGCCAACTGCTGCCGAGATCACCGCTTCCACATCCGCAACATTGATTCCGTAGCGCGCAATCTTGGCGCGATCGACGTCGACCAGCAGGCTCGGCTGGCCCAGTTCGCGCACAACGGTAAGCTCGGTGAAGCCGGGCACCTGAGCGAGCGTGTTCTTGATCTGGATCGCTTTGTCCTGCAGGACGTTCAGGTCGTCGCCATAGATTTTGACCGCCAGAGAGCTCTTCAGTCCGGTGAGCGCTTCGTCGACGGCATCTTCGGCGGGCTGGGTATAGTTGAAGATGATCCCGGGAAAAGCCGTGAGTTTCTTATTGATCGACTCGATGAGTTCCTTCTTCTCGCTGATCTCTCCCTTCCAGGCCTTGTCCTTGTAGGGCTTCAGGCCCACGTAGAACTCGCAATTAAAAAAGCCTGTGGGATCCGTGCCATCGTCGGGCCGTCCCAGTTCCGAGCCGACCAGAGTGACCTGCGGATACGACATCAGAATGTCCCGTATCTGCGGCGCAATCTTGCTGGCCTCTTCAAAGGAAATGGTGTAGGGCATCGTAGCCCGGACCCAGAGCGCACCTTCATCCAGGTGCGGCATAAACTCGCCGCCGATGAAGGGCACCAGCAGCAGGGTCGCTCCGAAGATCAGGGTGGCGATCGCAAGGGTGGTCTTGGGCCGGTTGAGCGCCCAATCCAGCTGAACTGCGTACTTCTGTTTCATCCACTCGAAGGCGCGATTCGGTTTCTCATGCACGCCGCTCTTGAACCAGTAGGAGGCGAGCACCGGGATCAGCGTGAGCGTGAGAATGAGCGCGCCCACCAGCGCAAACGACATGGTCTCCGCCATGGGATGGAACAATTTTCCCGAGGGGCCGCTCAGGGCGTAAATCGGCAGATACCCGGCGAGGATGACCGCCACCGAATAAAAAATCGGGCGATCCACATCTTTCGCCGCGGCGAGAATGACTTCGTTCAGGTTGTACTTCTGTCCCTCCCGCAGCGCCAGCTCACGGTAAATGTTTTCGATCATCACCACCGTCCCATCGATGACGATTCCAAAATCAATCGCGCCGATGGAGAGCAGATTGGCGGCAACGTCGTGCGCATGGAGCACGATGAAAGCAAATAAAAGCGACAGCGGGATGGTGAGGGCAACAATGACGGCGGCGCGAAAGCTGACCAGGAAGAAAATCAGGACGATCAGCACCAGCACCATGCCGCGAAGCAGGTTCGCTTCGACGGTAACCGTCGTCAGGTCGACCAATTCGCTGCGGTCGTAATAAGGATGAATCTTGACGTCAGGCGGCAAGATCTGCCGGTTCAGTTCCTCGGTCTTGGCTTCCACTCCCTTGAGGACATTCTGCGTCTGCTCGCCGCGGAGCATGAGGATCACGCCTTCGACCGAATCGTCATTCTTCTGGAAACCGAATTCACCCAGCCGCGGCGCGTGCCCGATCGTGACGTCGCCCACATCCTTGACTCGGATGGGCACACCTTTATTCGCGCCGACTACGATATTGCCGATATCCTCAGTATTCCGCACCAGCCCGATGCCGCGCACGTAATAGAACTGCCCGCCCTGCGAATAGAATCCGCCGCCCGCGTTCGCATTATTGGCGGCCAACGCAGCGGTCACCTGAGGAATGGTCAGGTGATACCCGTAGATGCGCGCCGGATCAAGCAGCACCTGATACTGCATCACGGTTCCGCCGAAGCCGGAGTCGTCCGCGACGCCAGGAACCGAGCGGTAAGCCCGCTCCACCACCCAGTCTTCAATCGTTTTTAGTTCCTGCGGACTGCGGTCGGGACTCTCCAGCACGTAGCGGTACACCAGGCCGCTGGGGCTGAACAGCGGCGCCATGCTCGGAGTTACGCCCGTCGGCAGCGTGGCTTGAGCCAGCCGCTCAAAAACGATCTGTCGCGCGAAATAGTCGTTGGTGTCTTCCGCGAAGGTCAACCGCAGGTCCGACAACCCGTAGAGCGAGATCGACCGCATCACCGCCATGTGCGGGACGCCGTTCATCTGGAGTTCGAGAGGCAGCGTAACCAATCGCTCGACTTCCTCGGCGGCATGGTCCGGCCACTGGGTAATGATTTCAACTTGCGGCGGCGACAGGTCCGGATAGGCGTCCACCGGCATTCGCTGGAACGAAAGGATTCCGCCGACCGTGATGAAGACAGTCAGCATCAGCACCAGGAACCGTTGCCGCAGCGCCGCTTGGACTATTCGGTGGATCATTTCGTTCCGCTGAATGCGATTCTTGCCAGAGTTCTAAAAGCGTCTTTCAATGTGCGTCCGATCCCGGCTAGCGCTGCAACGAGTTGGCAAACTGCAGGAACAAGCTGCCGTTTCCGATCACCCGGTCTCCCGCTTTCAGTCCTCCGGTTATCTCCGTCTGCCCATTCGCACTTTCTCCCAGCGTCACCGAGCGTCTGCCGAACTGGTTCTCCGATGCGGCCACATACACAAACGGCTGGTTTTCGCTGTCGCGCAGGATCGCTGCATCCGGCAGCGCAATCGCATCGGAAATCGTGCCCGCGTTCACCGTGGCCGCGACGTACATGTCTTTCTTCAGTTTTTCGCCGGGATTGTTGGTCTCGATTCGCGCCTGTAGCGTACGCGTCGCAGGATCGAGCGAAGTTGCGACATACGCAATGCGCCCGTGGAAAGCTTCCGGATACGTATCGGTCTGGATGGTGACTTGATCTCCCACGCGCACGTAGGGCAAGTCCTTTTGATAGACATTGACCAGGACCCACACGGTGCTGACGTCGGAGAGCATGAAACACTGGGTCGCGCCGGTTTGAAGTAGCTGCCCCGCGGCGACATCCTGCTCTACCACCACCCCCCCGATCGGCGCCTTTACCGGTACTTCAAAAGAAGGCGGAGCTTGTACGAGAGCGTCGGGGTCAGTCACACCCATAACTTTCAGCGCGGCTTGCGCCGACACCAGGTCGCCACCGGCCTGCACCTCAGCCGACTGTGCTTGTTCCAGATTCTGTTCGGCAATCGCATGATGCTGATACAGATCCTGAGCCCGCAGGTAGGCCTTCTGTGCCAGGGCGTAGGCATCTTTGGCCTTCAGATAGTTAGTGCGGAGCTGCGAGTAATCGGGACTAGCCACGTACAGCATCGGGTCGCTCTTAGCCACCGTCTGTCCGGGAACGACCACGACCCGGCTGACCGGTCCGCTCACCTGCGTGATGACAGGCGTGGTGCGAAAGCCGTTGTAGGCCACGGCCCCTGTCAGACGCAGGGATCGGTTCAGTGTCGTAGGCTGCACCGTCAGCACCTGCACGTGCGACATCTGGTCTTGTGGGATCGTGAACAGTGCCGCATCGTCTGCGCCGCGAGCGTTGGCAGCGGCAGTGGACTTCGACCCGTCGCAGGAGGAGAGCGCCGCGATCATAAGAACTACGCTGGCCAGCACCGCCGTTTGGGCTTTCCGGTTTCGGACTATCTTCATGGCAGGTTCCTCGTTCCCACCGCTTCCTTCAACTGCTCCAGAGCGTTCATATAGGAGGCCAGGGCCTGGCGGTAGGCCAGCTGGACCGACCGGTAGCTGCGCTCCGCATCGAGAAAATCCAACAGGCTGGCAGCGCCACGCTTGTAGGCATACTCGCTGATATCGCGCGAATCCTGTGCCTGCTTGAGATATCCCGAGGTGTAGAGCTGAACCACCTCGTCATTGCTCTTGACCGCCTCGTAAGCATTGGCAACGTCGGAAAGAACTGTATCGCTCGCTGCCTGCTGCTGTTCCTGGGCCTGGGTGAGCGCGTAACCGGTGCGCGCGATTTCTCCCTGGTTGCGATTGAAAATTGGCAACTCAAAATTGGCGAACAGGGAAGCGGTATTCTCGCCGGAGACGTGGGTGAAATCATAGGTGCCGTTTACATCCACCTTGGCGTTCGCTTTCGCCAGCAGGATCTGGCTCTTTGCCGCCGTAACCCCCAACTCCGCCGCGCGATAGTCAGGACGGTCGCGCAGCGCTTTCATCTGCAGGTCTTCCATGGCCACCTTGAGCGGTTGATACGACAGATCACCAACCACATCGAAATTAGCCGGCACGGCGTCATAGCCCAGGAACTCACGCAGTCCTACCAGCGCCTGCGCTTTCGCCAGGCGAGCCGAAGAGACGTCCGTCTGAAACTGCAAAAGCTGCAGCTTGATCTTCAGATAGTCGCCTTCACCGATGTATCCAGCTTTGAACTGTGCCTCGCCGATGTCGACGGTTTGCCCGAAGTCTCTCAGATCCTCGAGCGCAAACTGCAGAGTCGATTCTGCCAGCAGGACGCTGACAAACTGCTGGCCGACGTTGAACACAAGGGTGCGTTCGGCGTCGGTGACCTGCGCGCGTGTGACGGCCGTCTGATCGCGAGCGGCCTGCAGTCGCCGTTGCCGCTTGTGAC
>Ga0209698_10001647_pt1 | contig 25744 bp, 28 predicted proteins | sample LitLauG_LLR_2012_FD_187203 | JGI IMG/M metagenome (GOLD analysis project Ga0209698, IMG submission 187203) | Freshwater sediment microbial communities from Pennsylvania, USA - Little Laurel Run_MetaG_LLR_2012 (SPAdes) (version 2) | ecosystem: Environmental > Aquatic > Freshwater > Creek >... | reverse complement strand
TCCCAACGATTCGGGCTGTGGCGCAGCCTGGCTAGCGCGCTTGCTTGGGGTGCAAGAGGTCCCGAGTTCAAATCTCGGCAGCCCGACCATTCTTTTCAACAGTTTATAAGCAATTTTCAAACTATTGTGTGGGCCGTCGTAGATGATTTTGTAGACGTTTTTTCCCTGGATGACTTCCCCTCATAAGCGAGTTGCAGTCATTGGGGTGGGTCATGAATGCTCTGCCGGAAGCGCTCTAAGCCACCCTGTTTTCTGCAAGATAACAGATTTTATCTTAAACAAAGCCAGATCTACTGCACATAAAACACCGGCCCAGTGCCGGTGCCATAGGGCGTCACAATTTTCACCTGCCAAGCGCCGGAGGTCAGGTTGACATTGTAGACCGACAGGCTGATCGAACTGTTGACCGCCACGCCGCCGTTAGACGGTTGCGGATAACAGGTGGTGGTGTTATTAATACAGAAGTACACTGCCGAGTTACCAGGCACAAAACCCGTGCCGGAGATGTTTCCGGAGAACAGTACTCGATTCTGCGGCGTGTTATTCCAGTAGTAGCCGGACACCGTTGGTGCCGAAGGTCCCAAATTGACCACCGTGTACGGGGGCCAAGACGGTAACACACTTTGGAACTGCGAGATAAAAAGATCGAGGGGACCGCTTGCCCCAAGATCCTGGATCTCCTTGAGCGCCTCGATGTACGCTGCTGGGTGGTTGAAAGTATAATTGAGACCGTAGAAGGTTAGTACTGGTTGAATAATCCAGGCGGCACCGCTGGATTGCCAGCTGGAAAGTTGCCAAGCCCAAGAGACACCGGCCGGCGGTACTGGCAACGGGTTTGCGTACACTGTAACGGTGGCCCAAACGTATACCGCAGTAAACACAATCGTCCCTCCGGCCGTTAAAGTCTGACTGGAAGAAGGCGAAAACGACTGTAGTTGCGAGTTGGGTGGACCGCCAGCACAATTCAGGCTGTACGCCCCGACCGGCAGATTGCTTTGGCTGAAGGGGACGGAGTTCACCTGGATGTTGCTAGGAGAGTTTAAAAAACCACAGGCCATGGCACCACTGTAAGGCTGACCATTCATGGTGGCGTAGACCTGGACGGTGCCTGTGGTGATCGCCGGATTGATGGTCACCCTTGGACAACTGGCTGTCGTTGATACAACCGGAGTGCTACTGTCTTTGACTAGAGCTGATACGTCAATGCTGGCAAGACCAATCGGGGTTACACTAATGGTACTCGTGTCTCCCGCGCCTGAAACGCCGGACCAAACAAAATGGTACGGGCTGTTGCCGCCTGACGGGGTGATAGCATAATCTAGCGGTGTCCCGCTGATGACAGTGATCGGCAAATTTGACCCGTTCACGAGACAGGACGCCGTGAGTGTTGCCAGAGCGTTAACTTGAGCCGAACAACTGGCCGGCGTAGTTTGACCCTTGCTGTCTTTGACCGTTACAGACGAGTATGTAAATATACCCGCCGTGGAGGCTAGAACTCCAACACTATTGGTGCTACTAAAGGCTCCTCCGGCGATCATCTGATACTGATATGGAGGAAATCCCCCAGCCCCTGACGCTGTCACGGTACCACCTTGACCCGCTGTCATGGGGTTCGGTGCGATGGCGCATGATGCCAATAGCGGCGGGCCTGATACGTGGGATGAGCAACTTGTTGTGGCCGTGGCACCCACAGCATCCTTCACCAGTATGGCTCCATAGGTGAACGATCCGAGGGCCGCAGGCAGAACGCCAATACTGTTATTGCTGCTAAAGGGCAGGCCAGGTGCCATTTGATACTGATATGGGGGAACACCACCCATGCCTTGCGCGGAAACAGTCGCTCCTTGTCCATATTGAACCGGGTTCGGTGCGATGGAACAAGAGGTTGAGAGGCTCGGAGATTGATTCACCTGCACCGAGCAGGTCGCCGCACCGGTTAACGAAGTGGGTACGCCGCTGTCGGTGACGGCGACATTAGCACTGTATGTTCCGGAAGCGGGAAAGTTAGTCGACATCGATTGCATGGTGCCAGCCGGCACGCCATTCTCTGTCCACACAAACTGGAACGGAGGCATCCCACTAGTCGGTTGTGCAGTGCACGTAGTGGATTGACCTGGGACTAACATATCAGGGATACAGGCGCACGACACCACCACCACACCAGGAGGTGCGGGACAAGTAGTCAAGGTAGCACTCCGGTGCAGCCCGGATATGTTGAGGCTCTGGCCAGTCAGGCATTGAGACACAAACGCGACGTTGAAGGAGACCAACCCGTTTGGTGTCAGCATCTGACTCGCCGGTGGTGAAATGCTAACCAACGTCCCTGGGTTTCCACTATCGCATGCCAATGAATAGCCACCAGCAGCCAAATTAAACAAGGTTATTGGCACATAGGAAATCGAGATCGATGACGCGGGTGCGTTAAGGTGACAATTGACAGCTCCCTTAAGTTGCGGTAGCCCAGATTCCACGATTGGGGGCTTCGGCCAAGCACTACCGTCCAGCGTGGCGGCTATTACTAGCGACCCGCTGGTAGGGGCCGTGTTAGGGTGAATGGTGACTACTGTTCCAGTTTTTGCTTTCGGCGCGAGCCAAGCTGTGCGAAATGAAGCTATTGGATAAGATAAAATCCCTTGGGTATGACCTGGGTCGTTGACATAGACGTTTTTGTCATCCATGGCCGTTAGGACCATAAAATGACCATGACCCGCCGCAGCATCCATGTCTGTATAAACTTGGATGATCACCGGATAGCCGCTCGCAAGCTCACTCTTGAGAGTCGATTCATCCCAGTCCGGAGACCACTGGCTGTTCATCAATCCAAAGTACTGTTGCGCCAGGTTCACCATGTCCGTCGTAGTGTAACCAAGCTTTGGACCATTGTCATTCCTGATATCGTAATTGTAGAAAGTATGAAACCAAGCATTAATAGCCTGAATCTGCAAAGAATCGGGCGTGGTGCCGGCGTATCTGCTCGCGACCATCAATACGGACACGGCTCCACAAGTCATCGTGTTATGCCAATCGCCGGGCGGAGACTGTGGTATAAATGGCACAGCAAGTTGGACTTGTGCGCGCCCTTGTTGTGCTAGAGGAACCAAACTTAGTGTTAGACAAAGTATTATGCGAGTCACCTATGTTGCCTCATCGCGTAAATGTGAAGTTTTGAAGGATGACGTTAAACATACTTATTCCAGCTTGATCTGGAATACTGCCTAGGTCAAAGGTTGAGGTATAGGATAGAGTGTAAATATATTGTTTATAATAGACAACAACTAATGGTTTGCCAGCGCCTACTTCATTGGAAAACTGCACTTCGAAGCCGGGCTGTCCACCAAGGGTAATCGGCGTGGTGGTTGCAACGTGTGATGAAGGGTGCATTGTCGCTAGCCAAGTGCCTAGATCAAAACTTGTGAGAGACGTCGGGCTAGGATAGATCGATATGTCAAATCCAGATGAACTAAGTAGTGAACTTTGGCCGGATCCACCAAGGTTAACCCCCTGAGGCGAACTGTCAAGCGTAAAGATGCTTGGTGGTCTAGTAGTCCCAGTAACGTCATATAGCCCTGGCGGAAACAACACTCGAAATCCTGAAATTGGGTCGGTAAGCACCCCCCAAACATTGATTTGGAAGGGCACCGTAACCCTTTTCAATAAGCCCCGAAAAGCTGCGGACACCTGAAGCTGAATGAAGCCCGGAATAGTTTCGTTAAAGGGAACTTGAATCGTGTAGGTGCCGTCGCCGGACAGTGTATCGCCGTTCTGGCCGTCATCGTGAAACGTACCCAAAATGCTTGAGGTGCCGTTTGAATTTAGCCGTACCAGGTTGACACTGCCTGGAATGAGCGTCGGGTCCGTGATTTGGGCGGTGATGGTGACTAGAGTTGAGGTTGCAGCGATAATGATTGGAGGTGTCGCTGTGACATTGGAAACATTAGGCGTACTCGTACTGGCAGATGGCAGGAGTCTTGATGCTGGATTGGGTAACTGTTGGCCGTCAAGCCAAACGACACCCACAACAAGCACCAGCAGGACCGCGAGACCAACGACGGGTTTGTGAATCTTCATAGTTTTCTTGATAGTTTTCTTGTGCGGAAACGGAACAGGCCCGTCCCCGCCGTTAAGAGTAGGACCAGCGTGGATGGCTCCGGTGCGTTATAGCTGACATCATCCATCACAAACGACCCGCCAAGGGCATCGCCCGTGATCGTCACCTGAGAGATACCGCCGGCAAACGCCACGGACAAGAGTTCATTCGGGCTGCTGCCAGGGTTGCCTGAGAGTGCCAGATTGCTGGAAAAGGCCGAACTAGCGGAAGCCACCTGGTTGTTGCCGGCATCGAAAGCCCGGAGTGTCAGCGGTTCGGCGTAGGTGAAGTATCCGCTGAAGACGGTCGTGGTCCACAAAAACGAAATCGCTATCGGGCCGCTATCGTCAAAGGCCACGTTCTGGCCCGAGTGTGGCGGGAATTCGAATTCGTTCAGCGTGATGCCGGCCGTGATGACTGTGGTGTTGGTAAAGGTCAGGCCTGGAAATTGGGTGGTCAGCGGTGTACTATCCGGAATCGGCGTGCCGTCCGGAAAAGTCTCGAAGTCCAGGGTGATAGCGCCAGCCTGAAGGCTGATAGGGGTTGCTACAACGAGCAGGACGACGGAAGAGAGCACCGGGCGCAAAATAGAAACCTCCCTCGGATCTAAAGATCCCAAATTCTCGCTGTCAGCGTAGCACCGGGCAGAGAAGTCGTCAATCCGTGTTTTCGAGGGCCTTCTAAGAACCGGTTCAACACCGGGACTTCCAAACCCTATCCTGCTTGCACCGCTGCCACTCAAAGCATACGGCTGCCGCGCCTCCGGAAAAAGCGCAAGGATGCGCAGAACATATGCGGATATGCGCAAGGGGCTGTAGAATGAAACAATTCGATGACACAATCAGGACAGCTCTTCGGCTGGAAGGCCATTGCCGGTTGCATAGGCGTCTCCGTCCGGACGGCCCAGGAGTATGAGAGGACCCGCGGCCTGCCGGTCAGGCACATGCCTGGAATTCGGGGACGAGTGTTTGCCGACGCTGCGGACTTGACTGCCTGGCGGAATCGTGGGCCGGTTGTGGATTATCCACAAGAAGAAAAAGGAGATTTGGCTGAGGCGATATCCGTGAAATTTGGCGATCATCGGCAGTATGTGGGGCTGATTTCGGCGGTCTACGGGCTGTTGTATGCCGAAGCTCTGCTCCTGGAGATCGCTTACCAGTTTGACCAGTTTGGCCTTCTTGCTCTGGCGGCGGCGCCAGCCGTGTTCGTTTGGATCGCGTCCACAACCATTTGCGCCTTATACATAAACTGGCGACAGGTGGCGCACCTTAAGGGCGGCGGGCTACTGTTTTCGGCGGTAGTCGTTTATGTCAGCGCCCTGTTGCTGCAGGTGGCAATGACATGGATATTGCCGTCCATGGCAGTAACCCAGCAACTTGGGCGACAAGCGCAATCTGCTCAGGCAGCCTACTTTAAGAACATAGTCCTGTATTTCCTACCCTTGGCGAGCGTTTACCTTCTGCTCCCGTTTCACTTCGTTCTGGCACTTCAGCAGGACTTGGAGGGGCAAAAGTATTCGGAGGTGGCGGCGCTGCTGATGGCAGAGCGTAGAGCGGTGGCCCCCGCGGGTACCGTCTTTCTGCGGATATGGTGGCTGGCCGTAGCTTTGGCAGTTGTCGCGGTGTTGTCAATGGTCATGACCCAAGATCTATTCGACCACTTGAGGCCTGGACGGTTCATGAACCTGTTCATGCTGTTGGTTTTAGCACGTTGCCTGCTCTATTTTGGCCTGGGGCTCTTGTGCCTGCTGTGGTACGCAAGGGCGCTGAATGAGATTAAGCGGGAGTGTATGAGGCGGGAAGGCTCATGAACTTCACGACAAATGTCAACACTGTGATGATGCTCGTTCTCCCTCAGTTACTTGCCGGAGAGCCGACGCTGGCGGGGCCTAGTGTGCTCGGAATAGTAGTGCCTCTCGGATAGCCATGGTATCGTCCCTCTGGCCAACGATATGGCCGGCTTTCAGGCCGGGGGTTAGTGGGACCCGCCCCTCTGTCCAAATAATTGGTATTTGAATCGTACCATCCTGTCTGAATTCGTCAAGGGCGGGCGTTCCTCGGGCGTTAATTCGGCCAGGTTGGCTTCAAAGGTGGCCGCACTTCCCCCAAGGAGCGCAAGCAGCCGCGCCGCCGCCGCGCGGCGGACAGGCCGAAGCTCTCGTTAAGTATTAGAATTCCACAACGCCGAATCGCCAAGCGTTGTGGACTACCGGATCGGCTAGGGCAGAATTTACCTCTTGCCCAAGCGGGTTGCCGGATTGCGCTCACTCTGCCCTGATCGGATCTCCACCTGCAACGGCATTCAAAGTTTCCCTCCCTGGATTGCGCTCCCTACGCCCTATGCAAGGTAGGTTGATCCGACCGCTGCCGCTCCAAAGACGGCGGCGAAGGGTGCAAGCGGCGCGGGGACCTCCGATTGTCTTCGACCGGTACCGAAAAGCTCCACGGGATGCGTCCTAAATCGTGGGCGGGTTTGGTTGGCAGTATGGGCGGGGACGCTCTTGGCTCCGGTGTGGGCTGGGCGGTTGGCAGGTGGCCCTGGATTCTGATCTGCCCATCCTCGAACACGATATCCCGAATCACGGTTCTCAGGAATTCCCGGAGCTGTTCGGGCGGCAGTGACCGGAATCGTTGTCTGGCCTCCTCACAGTATTCCTCCACGGAGTTTTTGATCTGTGGCACCGACACCGGCGGTGGTATGGCCATCAATTCGGCCTTGCGAGCTTCAGAGGTAGACCGGCGGACTTTCAGTTTTTCCAACTCCGTCCCAAGCTGGGCAGCGGTAATAATCTCGGAGCGGTAGGCCTCCAGCAGCCGCGTCTCCTCGGTTTCAATTCGTTTCAGCTCGGTCTCCGCTTCGGCAAGTTCAGTTTGACGGGCGGCTTCGCCGGCGGGATCATGGCGGTTCAGCCGTTCGATTTGCTCCATGATCAGGGAAGGATTCTGGATCACTCGTTCGGTGGCAGCCTCCACGGCCTCGTCCAGAACGTGCTCGCTGACGGACGGCTGCCGATGACAACGGTTCAGGCAGCGGTAGAAGAACTTGCGGTGGCATGGGTCGCCCACATAGCGCGCCCCGCAGCCGCCGCACTTCACCAGCCCTTTGAGCAGGTAGAAATGCTTCTCGTGGCCGGGGTTAAACGAGCGGTTGCGCTGGAGGCGTTCCTGGACCCGCTGCCAGCGGTCACGGGCCACCAATATCAGCGAGGCTGGCAGTTCGACCGGCAGCCATTCCTCACGGGGCCTCTTGCGCCTGCTGGTTTTCATCTGCCGCCGATACTTGGAGCCGACTTTGGCGTTTTGCGGTTCACAGGCCTGGAGCTTGTTGTAATGCCAAACGCCCGTGTACATTTCATTGTGCAGGATTCGCAGAACCGTTGACCGGCCCCAGCGCCGCCCGTACTGCGGCTGGATGCCGAGTTGGTTGAGCCGGACAAGGACTTGTCTGGATGAAAGCCCTTCCACGTCCACCCACTCAAACATCCTGCGGACGGTCGCGGCCTGGCCGACATCCAGTTTCAGATAGCCATCCTTGCCGGAGAGCCGGTCTATGGGAAAGTAGCGGTAGCCGTAGGCGGTCTTGGAGCCGAGGTATTGTTTGCGCACTTCCACCTTGTGGCGCCTGCCACGCCGGGTGCGGTCGGCGATCAGTTCCCGCTCGAATTCCGCGAAACTCCCGAGAACGTTGACCATGAGATTGTAGGTCGGGCTGGCCTCCGATGGCAGCTTGCGAAAAATGACCCGCGTTCCCTGTTTTTCCAAGTCGCGTTTGATGATTCCGAGGTGGGCCACGTCACGAGCCAGCCGGTCCACATCGTTGATGAGAACGGCCTGAAACCGGCCTTCCCGCGCATCGTCGCGCAGGCGGTCCAGTTCGGGCCGGGCCATGATCCCGCCACTCCAGCCTTCGTCCTTGTAAATGCCGGTGACCACCCAGGCTTTGTCACGGGCAAAGCGTTCCAGTTCGGCGATCTGGGAGTCGATGGTTTGGCCTTCCCGCTGCTCCTCGGTGGAAACGCGGGCGTAGATTGCCAGTCGCATTCCGGCGTTGGTGTCAATCATGGCTGTTTGTGGATTACTTTCCTGATTTGGCGGTCTGAACGTTACAAGATCAGGGGGTTTTGTCAAGGTCGGGTAAGTTCTGGCGTGTTTCTGCGGAATCGTTTCGGCGGGGACCGCGCCGGAACAGCAGAGCAAAGGCCTTTTCGACGGCCTTGGGATCGGCATCAAGGAGAGTCTCCCAGATGGCAGTGATTGTGGTTTGGTGGCGCGGTTTCGGCATAGAAGTCCAAAAAGCATAATCCGAAAAGAGGGATTTCGAAAGGCGGGAAAATCTGAACGGCAGTCAAGACCGCGCGCCGTGCAGATTTTCCCGTCTTTTCGTTTGGGTGATGTCGCGCCATCATCCATCGCTATGCTGCTGGATTTCGCCTTTGAATTCATCATGGATCTCATCAGGACTCTTCTCATCGAAGAGCTTTGCCGTCGCGCTCGCAATGGTGGTGCAAAGCTGGCCGAACGCCGCCGGCGTCGCCGTCTGATTCGGAGGGCGCTGCACAAGATAACCACAGAGGCCCCGCGCAAGTTGTAATACGGCGCAAGTTTTCCCTCCTTTACCGTTTCCGCCCAATCGGTACATTGACCATACCCACAACGGCTATGGAAAAAGATCAACAACAAAATCAAAACAGCCTGTTCATCTTTCGTAGGAGGATGGGGTTCTCGCAGAAGCACGTGGCTCGGCTGCTCGGCTTTCCCGACACTTCGATGCTGTCGCGTTACGAACGGGGCCAGTCGATGCCGCCATTGAGAATGGCGCTCAGCCTCGGCATCATTCTTCGTGTGCCGGTCGAGTTCCTGTTCCCCGATTTGTATGATGGGCTGCGTAACCGGATTCGGGCCGAAGAGGAACGGATGGCCCAGCCAATACAGCAAACGCTGTTTTCCCATAGAAACTAACCCCTTTGCCCTATGCGCGGCATTCTCGACCGGGTGGCCGACCAGTGGCACTCGAATTTTCAACCCCAGACTACGCTTGAATTTCTGGCTCTCCGTTTGGCTCAAAAGCTGGGCGAACCAGGGGCAGCGAAGCACTATCTCGGCCTCATCGGCCAACACGGGGAAGCGCGAGTGCTTGCCGCCTACCGGCGGGCGACTGCCAGTGCCCATCAGGCCGGTGGTTTGGCGCGCGGGTTCCACTCTGCGCTGGAACGCGTCAACGCCAATGGGAACGGCAACGGGAACGGTAAAACTTTCCGCTTGCTAGCGATCAAGGTGCAGCGGCGTTCCGTGGCGGTTGCGTTCTTTATCGGCACGCAACTCGATTACACCCAGATTCACCACTTGCCGTCCGCGCACGACAAAGCGGAGTCCAGCGCGTTCGGCTTCGTCAACTCGATGATCAGCCACTTGAAGGCTGAGTCTGCGGCTCTTGAGCGGCTGGCGCCGAACCATGAAGTGTTGCGCCATGTTCTCAGCCACATTGTCGAAGGGGTGCTCGTCTCGCACGGCCTGCCAGTGTGGACCGCTGACAAAGGGACCTTGCTGCCTTGCTTCGGTCATCCCGCTCCCCGGTCGCGCGCTGAAGTGAGGAAAGCTATCTGCGCCATCTGGCCGGTACTTGGCCCTGAAGCCGGTATTCTCGATGCCGTCGCTCTCGGCCTGTACATCCAGACCGAAGGCCTGTTTTCGCTCGAAAGCTAGCGAGCCGCCTTACAGCGGCTTGCTGGAATTACAAGTAGAAGGAACTTTTTCATGATTGGACCAATTCCATACATCGGCGGCAAGAATCGCCTGGCCGCCCAAATCATCACACTGTTTCCCGAACACACAACCTACGTGGAACCGTTTGCGGGCGGTGCCCAGGTATTCTTTCGCAAGGAACCGTCACCGGTGGAGGTGCTCAACGATCTCGATTACGAGATAGTCAATTTCTACCGCGTCTGCCAGTCGCACTACGAGGAATTGGTTCGCTACCTGCGGTTCACCATCGCCAGCCGCCGGTGGTTTGCGATGCTCAAGGCCACCGAACCGGCAACTCTCACCGACATCCAGCGCGCCGCCCGCTTCCTGTATTTGCAGAAGAACGCCTTCGGCGGCCTGATCGTCAAGCAGAACTTCCACTATGGGGTGGTTAAGGTTACGAATTTCAACCCCGCTCGAATTCCAGGCATCATCGAGGCGACGCATAAGCGGCTGGAGCACGTGCAGATCGAATCCTTGCCCTACGAGCAGGTCCTGCAAAGGTATGACCGCTCCACCACGCTGTTTTATCTAGATCCGCCTTACTGGGAGCGCAAGCTTTACAAGTTCAACTTTAAGGAACCGGATTTCCTGGCCCTAGAAAACCGGCTGCGCCAAATAGAGGGCAAGTTCATCCTGTCGCTTGACGATCACCCCAAGGTGCGGGAGATCTTCCGGGCGTTTCACATGCAGCGGACCGAAGTCCACTACACGGCCCAGCGGGCGGCTAACAGTCGGTACGGCGAACTGTTCATCATGAATTTCAGACCAAAGAAAAAGGACCCGGCAGTTTCCGGGTCCTGACCACAGCCTCACGCCAGCACCAGGTAAAGGTCATAGAGGTTGTGATGAAGCTTGAGGCTCTGGACGAGGGAGAACGCGGCGTCTGCCGCGGCAGTCGGGCCATCTTCTCGCGGCTCGATCTCCTCGGCTGCTACGGCCGCTTGGTAGAAGAAATGCCCACAGACCAGCAGCGCGTGAATGTAGATGGCTGGGTGGACGGCGTGACCGAGCATCCGCTCGTTGATGGTTTCGACCCTCCTTGAGATTCGGTCCAAATCCGCCTCGGGCACCTGTTGCCCCGAGGCAAACCAACCGCCGCCCGCTGCTTCGGGAACGATCACTTCCAGGTAGATGGTGGCGTACGGTTCGAGGTGCGGTCGCTCCGGTGGTTCCGGTAGCGGAATCAGAGTGTCCTGCATTGAAATCCGTCTCCTTCCTGAATTCAGGGGACCGAAGGCTCACTGCCGCCGATTCCCTGGATTTGGGAAGGAGAATTGATTCGCAGAACGTGCCGGAATGATAGCAGCCGGAGGCCGGTTTGTAAATCCGAGTCATACTGGAAAACAGGGGTGAACCGTGGCCCACCTCAGGCCCAAGATGTCGCAGTTCGGCTCCGCCTTTGCTTGGCTGCTATCGAAGGATGTCTCTTCAGAGCGCATTGCAAGCCTGTTTGACACGCAAGCCGCCAACATTCGCGTCATCGCGCATCGCTGGCGAACAGGCGATCAGTCGCCGGCGATCTCCGCGCCCGCACTCAGCAGCACTGTGACCCAGCAGGAGCGCCAAAGTGTGGGAATTCGACTCGGTCACGACGAAGTTGTGCCAAGTCGGGCAAAGGAAACAGTCCTGGACTTGCTTCATGCCAGGGTGAGCGCGGTGGTCGCCCAGCATCGGGCCAATTATGATTTCCCGGCTGGAGTTCAAGAACTGCGTCGGTTGATTCCGCTGGTTGGGTACCCCGCGGATGTGTGCCTTATTCACCTCGCCGGACTAATTCACCAGCACATCGCCTGGTTCCTGGTGCATTCGGGGGCCTGCCGATCAGCTATGGTCGAAGCCGCAATTGCAGGAAAGCTATGGCGCGCCGCCTACCACGAATCGCCGCAGCGGTTGTATGCCGATGAATTTGTCTGTTCCGCCCTGATAGAGTCTAATGCGGCCTTGCTGATGCGGCAGCCTCAGACAGCCCTCGCAATTCTCGAAGTGGCCACGGAGGCGGCTCGGCAAGTGTCCGCTCCAATCGGCTCGGACCACTACCGGCAACGTGGCGTGGCCTGCTTTCAAATGCGGGAGGATGAGCAAGCCCGGCGGCATTTCGAGCAGGCGGGGCAGATGATGGAGCGGCTCGGTGAGGCGCAGCATCCCGTGAGCATTCTGATGACCAGCGACAGACACATCAGTCTGCTTGGGACTCCAAACTGGGAGCGATCTCAAGAAATTTTGAGCCTGACTGAGCAGCCCTTTGGACCGGGCAGCCTTGAGTACTCCATGAGCCTGCACTGGGCAGCAGCCTGCGCCTTTTGTACCGGCAGCCGCGAAGCCACGCTGTATGCACAGGAAATTCTGTGCAGTCGACGCCCGCCCGCTACCCATCTCGGGCACCAAACGACCATCGCAAGATTGCTTGCCCTGACTCCCGACTTGGGATTGGACGAACGCCTGCAAAAGGCCTGGGTGCGCCGGGCCCTGTACGAGAACACGTCGCGCAATTCCTGAGTTCCCGACCGTTACAAAAACCGGCGGGGGTGACCCTGGTTGGGCCAGAGGACTACGCCGCATCATTGGGCTGTACCAAACCAGCGAGGTACAGCACCAATGGACGATTTTCAATCCGAAGTCAGCTATTTTCGATACTGCCGCAAGATTGACGGCACGCTTGAGCCGGTCGATGTGGCCAAGCGCAACGATAGGCTGGTTCCACGGTTCCATCCTTCGGTCACCGAACCCGAGTTACAGACCGATCCCGAAGAGTCGTCTGATTACCGCGAACTTATCGAAGAAGTGAGTCAAAACCTCAACGCGCTTGAGCGCCGAACCTGGCTTCGGCTCCTGGACGGAAGGTCCGTCCTGGACATTGCCGCCGAGGATGGCGTGAGCCGGGCGGCTATCTATGAACGCATCCGAGGCAGATCCAAGAGTCAAGGCGGCATGATCGGAAAGAACCCCTACTGCCTCATTTGGTGGTGCCGCCGCCAACAGCAGGAGGGGAGTCAGTGACCACCAGCCGTTGCTTGACAGCAGGCAGGCTTGCCGTCAATCACATCTACCGCTGCGATTGCCTGGAGGGCATGAAGCTCCTGCCAGACCGCAGCGTGGACATGATTCTGTCGGATCTGCCCTACGGTATAACCGCCAATCCTTGGGACTCCATCATCGACCTGGATCGGCTATGGATTGAGTTCAAGCGAATTATCCGGCCCACGGGCGCTATTGTGTCCTTACCGCCCAATGTCCGTTTGACAAGCGGCTCGGCATGAGCAATTTCCGCTGGCTCCGCTATGAGTGGATTTGGGAGAAGTCGCGCGCCACCAGGTTTCTCAACGCCAAGAAGGCTCCGCTTAAGGCGCATGAGAACATCCTGGTTTTCTACGACCGCGCCCCAGGGTACCACCCCCAATTCTCCAAAGCCAAACCTTATCGTATCGCCAGAGGAGCCCATTTCAATCCGAATCACGGTCAGGTTATCGGCGCAGCGGTTATGGAGAATTCCGGCTACCGGTATCCGCGCAGTATCCTGCGCTTTGCGTCGGGAGCACACACAATCCATCCTACGCAAAAGCCCGTGGCCCTGTTTGAATACCTCGTCCGTACCTACACCAATCCCGGCGAATTGGTGCTGGATAGCTGTATAGGCTCCGGCACCACGGCCATCGCCTGCCTGAACTCGGGCCGCCGGTTCATCGGCTTCGAAAAAGACAAGAGGTTTTTCGGCATTGCCCATCGCCGGATTGTGGCACACCGGCGCAAGCACTATTCACGCTTATGACCACGTTCATGGAAAAACTGATCGCGCGCACCTGGAACCGCATCGCGGCAGGCACTCCGGAGAAAGCCGTCCAAGAGGGCACCCTCGACTTGGGCGCCGCCGTGGCCGATGAACGGGTCACCCGCAACCGCGTGTCCGTCCCGCAGTCCAAGCGGGCCGAACATCTGGCAGTTCTGGGAAAAACCGGGCAGGGAAAATCTTTCTTCCTTCGCCACCTAGTCAGCCAAGACGTGCGGGCGGGACGCGGCTTCGTCTTCTTCGATCTCCACGGCGACACTATGCCGTTCTTGCTGCGGTTGATCGCTCGGGAGGAAGCACGGCGGCGGGTGGACTTGAGCACTCGGCTGATTGTTGTCGAGCCGGGCGATCCCGAGTTCTCTGTCGGCCTGAACGTCCTGGAGCACGGCACGTCGGAGCAGATTTTTGTGCAACTCGCGGAGTTCGCCGAAATCCTCAAGCGGCGCTGGCACCTCGATCACCTCGGCGCACGCACCGAAGAACTGCTGCGCAATTCCCTGCACGTACTGACCGACAACAATCTGACGCTGCTGGAGCTGACGCCATTCCTAACCGATGCCGCCTTTAGGGCGGTCTGCGTAGGAAGCGCCGTCAATCTCGAGGCCCAGAACTACTTCCGGGTGCGGTTCGATCAGGCCAGCGAGGCCATGCAGGCGGTGTTCCGTGACGCCATTCTCAACAAGGTCAGCGGGTTCACCGCCGATCCCCGCTTCCGGCATATCCTCGGACAGTGCCGGTCTACCTTTTCGCTACTGGAAGCCATCGACAACGGCTATTGGGTGATCCTGAACCTCGACAAAGGCAGGCTCGGCGAACAGGCCGCCACACTGGGCAGCCTGCTGCTCACCAAGCTGAAAAACGCGCTGTTCTCCCGCAGGCAGCGCAGCTTGGTGACCTTTTACTGCGACGAAATTCAGAACCTAATTGCGTACGATAACGGACTGGAGACTCTTTTTTCAGAGGCGCGAAAATTCGGTGTCTCAATTGTCTCAGCAAACCAGTTCCTGGATCAGTATCCGCCGGTAATGCGCGCCGCTGTGATGGCGGTCGGCACTCACGTCTTTTTCCAGCTTTCCAGCATTGACGCCGACAAGATCGGCTCAGCCCTGGACGGCGGCAGGCGCCTTTCTGAACTTCTGAAGAATCTCCCCAAGCGCCACTTTGTTGTCAAGAGCGGGCACGAACGCTGGCGGCAAGCCGTGGTGCCAACCGTGGCCGAGCCGCAGGGTGACTTCACCGGTTTGTACAACTGCTGTCGGGCGCGGTGGGCACGCAGGCGAGTGGACATCGAAGCCGAGATCCGAGCCCGCTACCAGCAGGCCACTCGGGGGGCTAACGAGGTGCTCAATGAGTGGGAATAGCGGGAAAGCGGCCACGGTGATTCAGCAGCGGGACCGCCGCTTGCTCTCCGAAATCGCCGCCATGCGGATTATCGACCGTGAACTGACGAAGGTGGTTGCGCGCTTTGGCTCCACGACGCGGGCTAATACGCGCCTACTCAAGCTCACACGTGCGGGTTTGCTCCACAGGTTTTTCGTCGGCACCATCAGCGGCGGCCGGAAAGCCATCTACACTCTCTCCCGCAAGGGTGGCGCGCTGATCGGTTCCGAGTACCGCCCGATCAGCCGCAGCCACGGACGGACCTTGGTAGGGGATCTGTTCGTGAACCACCAGATGCACATCAACGCCATCTACGCGGCGCTCAAGTATCGGCCCCTGCCCGCTGGCCTTCGATTCGTTCGGTGGGCATCCCCCCAGCGGCCCGTCACAGCCAATCCCGGCTTGGTGCCCGACGGCTACTTCGAGATCCAAACTACCGCCGGCATTCGCGCGCATTTCCTTGAAGTCGATCTGGGGCACCAATCCATGAAAGTCTGGGAGCGAAAGGTCCGGGCGTACCTGCAACTGGCCATCTCCGGCGACTTCGCAAGAATCTTCCGCCAGCAGCAGTTCCGGGTGTTGGTGATAACAACTTCGCAGCGGCGGTTGGCCGGCATCCGCGCCACTATCAGCAAACAGACCGACAAGCTGTTCTGGTTTGCCGACCTTCAATCCATTAACCGCGACGGCCTGTGGTCTCCCGTATGGGTCCGCCCCAAGGGCGAGCAGGCGGTCGCACTCCTTTGAAAAACTATGCGCTACTGCAACCATTGCCACCGAATGACGACCGGCGAGCCGTTGTTCTGCAACTTCTGCGGGCGGTCGTACGATCTCAAGCTGTGTCCACATCGCCATCCTAATCCCCGTACGGCCGAAGTCTGCAATCAGTGCGGCTCAAGAGAACTCTCCACGCCCCACCCTCGGGTTTCTCTGTGGTTTGTTCCGCTGATGTTCTTTTTGAGAATGCTGCCGGGTTTGGCGTTGCTGCTGGCAACGCTCGCGCTTTTTGTAGGACTGATTCAAGTCCTCGCAACAAATCAGCAGCTTTTGTTTCAGTTCATGCTGCTGGGGCTGTTGATTGCGTTTCTGTGGTGGATGTATCTGAAGCTGCCGAGGTTCATTCGGAGGGCGTTGTCCAGTCTGTTCCGCAAAAGGGAGCGGAATGAGCATGAGCATTAAGCGGAATAAGGGTAGGGAGTCGGGGATGGCGGCGCGGCCGAAAAAGGCTGATTTAGGGCAGTTTTGGCCGTCCCGCCTAGGGCAGCAATGCCCTACGCATTGCCCGCCGCAACCCGCCGCCCCTGGTGGCCAACCAACGCCATCCGGTGCCGACTCCCGGCTCGGCCAGGCTCTTGACATCGGCCAGGTGGCCCGACTTGTTGGCTGCTCACCCTGGAGCATTCGGAATACGTGGATCCCAAGAGGGCTCCCGCATTTCCGCTCCGGGGCCAGCAGCAAACTGATCTTCTACACCGATCAGGTTGTGAGCTGGATAGAACGCCAACAAAAAGGGGGATTCAAAATGTGAGCCTGATGAAACGGGGCCACGTCTGGTGGTCCTATCTGTTTATCGATGGTGTTCGCCACCAAGCCAGCACCGGCACCAACAACAAACGGCAGGCCGAAAAGATTGAACAAAAGCTGAGAGATGAACTCAATGCCCAACAGCACCAGCTGGTTCAGTATGATCCAGACCTGACGGTGGCGGCGCTGACTGCTCGGTTTATCGCCGACGCACAACCCAGGCCGCACCACCTCTGGCACCTCAAGTCGCTACTGCCGTTTTTCGGCGACACCCTCGTTATTCGCCTGAACCGGAACATGGCACGCGAATACCGGGAGTGGCGCAAAAAGCAAAAGACGACCCTCACCGATGCCACGGTGAATCGGGCCTTGAGCGTCCTGCGCCACATTCTTTACTGGGCGGTTGACGAGCAACTCCTCGGGGCCAATCCGATGGCTCGTCTGCCCCTTGTCCGTGAACGCCGCCTCAAGCGTCCGGTCATGACGCTTTCGGAAGAGGAACTCGTCCTGGCCACGCTCCCGGATTATCTGCGCCGGATTGTGGTCGCGGCCCTGGATACCGGGATGCGCCGCGGCGAGATCCTCAAACAGCGCTGGGAAGACGTCGATCTCACGCGTAGGCTGCTCTTGGTTACCAAATCCAAGACTGCCGAGGGGGAGTCCCGCGAAATTCCTCTGACGGGACGGATGTTCGGCCTGCTCGCCAAAAAGCCACAGCAGGAGGGCCATGTGTTCACCCTCAATGGCCAACCGCTATCGTGGATTCGCAAAGGCTGGCTCGGGGCGATCAAGCGCGCCGGGCTGCGCCACTTCCGTTTCCACGACCTCCGGCACACCTTCAACACCCGCCTGATGGAGGCCGGGGTGATCCAGGACGTCCGCATGGCGCTCATGGGCCATTCGGGCGGCTCCAAGGTTCATTCCATTTACACCCACGTGGAATTGCCGATCAAACGCCAGGCGATCGGCAAGCTGGAAGCGTGGGTCAGACAGCAACAGAAGCAACTCAAGAAGGAGAATCGTAATGCCAGCACCGAAGAACGAACCCAAAACCCCGGCCCCGGCAGCAGCGAAGCAGGAAGGCCGCAAACCGTGGAAGAAGAAGACGCCCGTTGAGGTGGTCCTGGAGCAGGCCGAAAAGCTCAAGGCCGAGATCGCCGAGGCAGAAGAGGAGTTGAAAGCAAAGCGGCGCCAACTCGAGAAATTCGAGCAGGCCAGGAAGCTGTTCGAGGGGGTATAGCCAAGTGGAACTCCTCACCGATGAACTCCGCGTCCGGCTCCTGCCGTTTCACTCGCAGGAGGCCGACGACGAACCGATGGTGTACGCCAAGTTCATCCTGCCCGGCACGGATCTGGCTTGGTACGTGTTTGAGGGCCAACCCGAAGGGGACGACTTTGTTTTCTTCGGGTTCGTCTCAGGGCCGGACCCCGATTTCCGCCCGTTCCGTTTGTCGGAGCTGACCGCCAAGCGCAACCTGTTCGGCCAGCCGGTCGAGCGGGACACGAGCTTTTTAGAAGGCAGGCTCACCGATGTAGTGCCCGCGCCCGAGTGAAGGCGCGGGATTGTGGAGACCAAGATTCGTCTTGGTCTCCTTTTCTTGATGGTCGCCTTACACCGACCCGCTTCAATGGTAGTGGAAGGCAAACAGCCATTCCGACTAGAAAAACGAAAGGGAGAAACAACCTGATGAAACGACTATCCGTTGTTGTGGCCGGCACCGGCCAGATTCGCGATGTGGAAATCCAATCCGGCACCACTGCCGGGGATGTCTTAAACCAACTCGGCCTGAAAGACTACCTGCTGTCCAAAGGGCCGAACGATCCGTTTTTCGCCGCTGCCGAGTCGGTCTACGACAAGGTGGCCGACGGCGAGAAGATTTTCGCTTCGACCAAGGCCGAGGTTGGGGAGCACCTCCTGTGCGCCTGAAGGACCTCGGCACCCGCCCTGCTCCCGCCACGATCCGGAGCTTGCTGTCCCGGATCGTGCGGGGGCACGGCCCCGCCATCCCCGTCCAGCGCCGGCAGATTCCTTACTGGCAGGAGCGGGGCTGGACCCGAAACGGCAACAGGTACACAGGTGCTTACCAGACGCAATACGGGGCGTTCTGGGGCGAGATCACGGAGCACGGCGGCAATGATATTGACTTCTTTCTTTACCAGCCCTCAGACGAAATCCGGCGCCACAGCCATTGGGCCTGCTTTCAGGACCGGGGAAGCGACTGGTACCTGATCCACATGGGAAGAAGGCCCAAGGATGTCAGCTCCGGGATTCTGGCCATCGAACGGCTGATCACCGAAGCATTTCAGTCTTAATAAGGGGTAATCACATGAACCAGGAAGTATTGGACCAAGTGCAGACGGAGCGGCAACGGCTGCTCAAGAAAAGGGACACGCTGCTGGACAGTTTCAGCAAAGCCGCCAACACCGGCAAGGTGCGGCGACTCTCAGAGCTATTCATCAAGATCTGCCAAACCAACGAATTTCTGAAGTCGCTGGACCAGATCCGCAGCAAGAACACCGGAGTGGTTCCAGGTCGCCGCCGCTACGCCGTCAGTTCACTGTTCCTCCACGAGAGCTTCAGAAAGCTGACCGCCGACCGGGATGAGGAGTTCTTTTTCATCACCGGCAACGAAGTCGGCGGCGTGTTTGTGCTCGATCAGTGGGCGGAATTTGCCCACCAGAAGCGCAGCGTCGTCGGCGTCACCGCCGACACCCGGTCCACCCACAAGCTGCTGATCAAGTTGGAGCAGTTCGGCCACCGGCTGCTGGCCCATTTTCACAGCCACCCCGGAAACGGGCCGGACTCGACCAACCCTTCGGGCATCGACGAGAACTTCCAGCGCAGGCTGGAGAGCGCCGGCCATGTTGCGGTCATGGCCATTTTCAGCCGGGATGGCTTCATTCGGTTCGTCCGGCTGGACCAGAACATTGACATCGAGATCTATGGACAAGGAGTGGAACATCATGCGCCCGGCATCTACCGTCTCGCAAACCTCGATCAGGCTTAAGGGGAAGGCCATCCCTGGCGCAGAGGACCGGCAGCGGCTCATTCCGGGATTCGATCAGGAGATCTTTTCCAAGTCTTCAGTCTGCTGCGTGGGTGCTGGCGGGATCATCTCCCATATTGCGCCCATGCTGGTCCGCAAGGGACTTGGCCGGATCACGCTGTTGGACCGCGATGTCGTGGAAGCTAGTAACCTCAACCGCCAGTTGTTTTACGAAAAGGACATCGGCAGGAACAAGGCGCTTGCCATGGCCAAAAACCTCCAGCGGGAATGCATCGCCGCGACGGACATTCGCGGCTATGCGTTCATGCTGGAAGAGGCAATTGGCGGCAACATCGACCTTTCCTGCGATGTCGCCATCTGCGGCGTGGATAACAACCCGGCGCGGGTGGCTGCCAGCCGATTCTTTCGGTTTGCCGGAGTTCCCGTGATCTTCGCGGCCGTGAGCCGGGATGGCGATCATGGATACGTGTTTGTGCAGGAAAAGCATGGGCCGTGCATCGGGTGTTTGTTCCCTGACATGACCGACGACGACCGTTACCCCTGCCCAGGTACGCCGGCGGTTGCGGACATTCTCCAGGCGGTTGGGGCGTTTGCGTTTTACGCCGTCGATACTCTGGTCACGAACCGGTCCCGTGTCTGGAACTACCGTAGGGTTTGTCTATCGGATGGTTATATGGACGGCTCCACGAGCTTGTGCGGTCCGCGAGAGATGCCGGATGTTGTTTCCTACGGTCTGCGCCTGAGCTTCCCACCAAGTGGGTCATTCTTCGTTCGAATTTTGTCCACTTCGCGCTTAACCATCTTCGGCGTTCGCAGTGTGAGGGTTTAGTTCTGCGGTGAGATGCGCTACTATAGCCCTCCGGTCTCCAGATGAGGTGCCGTCGGGCATCGGGAAAGGACACCGCGTGATTACGGAACGGGACTTAGCCGCGCTCGCCATCGAGCGAGTCATCATTCACGACATCCCAAGAAAGAAGCGCGGAAGCGAAGAGAAACCCTCGCTCAGTGACACCGATTCTCCTCTCGACGTTGATACGACACTGCATCTTCACCGGAAGATTGTCGAGACAATCGGTGGGAAGAGCGCATACGAGCTTGACTTTGCCGATCCTACCGAGTCGCCGGTTCCCGAAATCGTTCGAAGCTACACATCGGCTCCCCGAAACCAAGACCAGTTCATCGAACATTCTCGTCGTTTGGCCAACTATCTCTTTGAGTTGCAGAGCGGCTCAAGTTCCGCTGGTCTGCTCTGTGTCTTAGACTGCACGGTCACTGGCCGACGCGCAATCAGCATCTTAAAGGTAGAGCGCGAGTCGGGCGCACGTCTGAACGCCACAATGGTAAACGGGAAACGTACATTCAAGATGTCCGTGGTACGAGATCTGTTGCTTACAACCGGGACGAAGCTCTTCAAAAACGCGTTGTTTCTGCGCAGTGGAGCCAATGGGGAATTCTTGATAAGCGGATGCGATACGCAGCGCGCAAATACGAACATTGAAATGGCCCAGTTCTGGAGCAAGTTTCTGGGCTGCCAGATGCGGGAGGTGCCACGCATTGCCACCAAGCGGTTTCTGGATATCAACATCGAATATATAGACCAGCATATTGACGACCCGGTTGCAAAAGCCGATTGGTATAGTCACGTGACATCGGAATTGACGTCCAAGAAACGCCGGATATCCCCCCGTGCTTACATTGATGATTACGTTCCTGAGGACCATCGGGTGCCATTCGAGGAACTGCTGAAGCAGCGGAGATTCCCTCTCAACGCATTCGATCTTGATACGTCCGACGTAAAGCACCGGCTCCGTCGGCTTCTATATAGAACGCGCAACGGCGCCCACGTCTCTGTGCCTTTCGACAAACCCGAATTGCTCCAGATTGAGACAGAGCGAATCGTTATACTCGATTCGCTATCCACCGTGGGAAGGAAATGACCGACCGGATACGAGATGCGAGCGTGCGCTGGCGGGCTGAACAGCACCTCTACGCAGCCTACGGAAGACTACTAGAAGAGCGAATTCGCCAGAGTTTGGGAAATGCAGGGATTTGGTCTGAAGTCAACAGCCGCCCCAAGGGGCGGGACAATCTAATCAAGAAGTTGATGCGCAAGCCAGACCACTCCTATGAATCAATCGGTGACAAGGCTGGCGTGCGCGTGACAGTTCGTCACCGGGACGCGCTTTCAGAGGTTCTGAAAATGTTGCCAAATCTCTTCGATTGTCGGGACTGGGAGAATGTGTCTAGTCGCTTGGGCACGTCAGGCGTCGGGTATCGAGGCTGGCATGTCGCGGTTTTTCTGCGGGAAACAGATCCACAATGGCTCGACTATCGCGGAATCGAAGCAGAACTGCAGGTCCGTACGCAAGCACAACACCTGTGGGCCGAGATGGCCCATGATGCCATCTACAAGAACGAGGCATGCTTACCCGACGACCTTGTTCGAAGGATGCACCTGCTTGCTGGACTGATTGAAGTGGCGGACGATGAATTCTTGAGGATCGAATGCGAAATTGCAAGCACACCGGGGATGGAGGCCTTTCTCGTTTTGGGTGAGCTTGAACGGCATTTCATCCGGCTCGTCGGAATGGAATGGGATCGCGAGTTGTCCCTCGAGGTTGTCCGACACCTTCTGCCACTCTATGAGCCGGCGAGTCCACACGAGGTTGTCCGAATGCTAGCCGAAATTGGGCGCACCGATGTTTCGCTTCTTCACACGGTTTTGGATCGGGAGCAAAAGAGCGACCTTGACCGCAGTGTCTTCCTGCTTCAACCGGAAATGCTGATGATTTATGAACGGCTACAGGTGGATCGCCATGCCCTTCAGGACCACTGGAACGGTCTCTTCCCTGAGGAGGAGTTGGTGCGTTTTGCCTTGGCATTCGGCATTGTCTTATGAGTCGCCGAGGCACATTTTCGTCTTGCAGTCTGCCAATCTTTCGGCTGGGTTTCGTTGCAAGTCAGGCTGCCATGATTTGGCTAAGCATTTGAAAACACACCTCATGCCTTGTTTTGCCAGTTCGATTGGCGGCAGGAGCACTATCCGCATTATTTCTCACCAGCGCCTGGGCTGGAGCTGCCCGGTGCCACCTCCGCCTGCCTGGTCAACGAGCGGGACTTGCCCGTCGATGCGGCATTCCAGCCCAGCTCTTCCGCCCACCGGAGATGGCCTGCCCAGCTCAGCCAAATGCGCCCGAGCGTTAAGGGGCCGCCAAACCCCGCGCGGGCACAACGGCAAAGCAAAAGAGGTACCAAAAAGGGCAAAAAGATCCTTTCATACAGAAGCGTAATGGTGTATACTTGCTGGCGTTTCTACAATATGGATCAGCCTCAAACTGTGCTCACTGACAGTGTAATACCTGCGGACGAGTTGAAGAACTTGCCTGCTGACGGCATTACTGGCAGTGTATTGCATGCTTCATTGGAGGCCGCGTTCAGCAAAGGAGAATTCGTTGCCACGGATTTCTTTCAGAGTTGGTTTCGAAAACACGGCTCCGCATTTCTCTTCGTCTTCAAGAAGAATCTTAAAGTCACGAACATGCAGATCGCCGAATTGCATGCTCTCCTGCGACTGCACCTCAAGCGTTCTAGCACGGGAGAGTATGTCCGCGATTTTCAGGCTATGTCCGCGAGGGAGTTTCGGAATTCGGTTCAGAGTATCATAGAATCTTTTAGACAGTACCCCCGCGAAGATGCATTCCAATTGGTCACCGGCCTCTACAATTCCCTGCTTCGCGATATAGTGGTGCTGGAAGTGTTTTTTGGAAGCTGTGCACTGTTTTTGCCGTTTGATTTGGAAATTGACCTAGCAGCCGTCTGTGGGGAATCCGGGTACATACACTCATGTGGATCCTCCCTGCTGAATCGAAATATTTCCAAAGCTACCGAGAAAGAGCTGTTCGAAGTTTTCGAATCATACTTGAGTACTCGAGACGGGCTACTTGCCCCACCTCGGTTCATCGTGTATGCGCATGAGGAGTTTACAGATTTGGACCGACCGTATGCGGCGGCGCTGCGCGATGGCCTCGATGACTTAAAGATATACATTGACAAATACTACGTTGGGAACCAGTCGTTAGTATCGGTTCTGAAGGACATGCGGAGCAAGAAACAATTTGTTGGCCGCTTGGAGATTCCTGAACCGGGGCACTACGAAAAGAGCTTGAATGATGATACCGCGGTGGTTCACACCGTAGGGGAACGACCGACCATTTGGCTCGTGGTGGATCACAAGCCCGGACCAGATATTCGGCACAAGGCCGACCCTCAATATTTTCTTCTGTACGAGCAACACTACATCAACGAGAACCCGCTGTTCATTTTTGATGAAAACAAGCCGGCATGGATTGACCACACAACCATTCCACACACGCTCGTGGCGTCGATGATAAATGTCACGCGGCCGTGGTGGCACGACCCGGACGATGTTTGTATCGGCGATCCGTTTGTTGGCACAGGTACCACATGGCTGGAGTCTCTCAGGTACAATGCGCGTGCGATTTGTTTGGATAACGAGCCAGTGGCAGCTCAATTGCTGGAGGACAATCTCCGCTTTTTTTGCCTGCCTGATAACGAAATCAAGCGGCTGCGCGAGATGTTGGAGGCGGCATCAAAAGTCGATCCGGCGGCAAAAATCTTTCGAACCTCATCCGCAAGTCCGCGTTACCGCAGGCGGGAGCCATCGTCCATTGAGGAGGACTTTTTCTGGGCGTTGGACAGATACGAAGAGGCCTGCCCGGATCAGCATAGCCCAATAGCTGACATCACGCAGAAGCTGGCGGAGGAACTAGGCGCGGAACAGCGGTTTGACCGGCGGCTCTTATTTTATGTCGCGATGCGGACGCATCGCCGAAACTTGCCAGCGTTTGAGCGTGATGCCGAGGACTGGGGCAAAGCTTTCCAGCGGGAGGCGTCTCGACTAATCGGTCAAATGGATGATCTTCTGAAGTGGCACCGCCGGTATGCTGACCGGGGCTACCCCTTGAACGACACTCGGTTTGCGGTATTCCCTGGCAAGTACTCGCCCGCATGCTGCGTCGACCTGTCTGCGCACCTCGCCGCGAAAGAGAGACCGATTGCGGAAACGATCACGATCCTCGATGCGCGGCTAATCCCACCGAAATCCTGCGACGTGATAATTACAGACCCGCCCTATGGCTTAAACGCAGAATACCCACGCTGGATGCTTGCGAGACTATACCAAGACATCCTGATGGTCATGGTGGAGGCGTTGAAACCGGAAGGACAGTTGATCTTTGCAGTTCCTGATTGGGTGCATACGGGGCGGCAGGTCCCATTTTTCATGACGAAGGAGTTCATCACTGAGCAGGTGCTCGCAGCGGCCGAAGAGAAGCATAAGGAAGTGGTACAGTCGGCGAATGCGGGGCCGCAGCCGTCAGGCGCGTTTCGGCCGCCGTTCTATTGGGAGTCGGAGCGAGCGTTGCGGCGTGCTATTTTACAGTTCCGGATTAGAGACGTGCAACCAACCCGAATTTCTACGGATCAAAATGATCGAAGGGCGAATCATGGAGGCCACCGGAAGATGGTGCCCAATTAGTTGTGGCATTTCCGACGGCACTACTGTATACTGTATGGTGAAGGAGGAATGGCTATGGAAATCGTTGGGGCAACGGCTCTGAAGACCTTACCGCCTCTCTATTCTCAGGACGCGAAGGATGACCCGATAATTTACGTTAAGCTGGCATCTCCCGACGAGTCCTGGGTGGGATATCTCACTGAGGGCGCTCGCGTTGGTGAGGATTTCGTCGTGTTTGGCCTCTTCGTTGGAGCGGGAAAAAGTTGGGGCCAGTTGTCGGTCAAGAAGCTGGAGGAAGGACTTCATAACGCGGGCATTTCTGCTCACGAGGAGATGTCCTTCCATCCTACGCCGCTAAGTCACGTAGCGGGTTTCCGTAGGCCCAGACGAATGCGCCTTGCCGTGTAGGCCATACAAGACCGCCCACGCCTGATGGGTGGTCTTTTTTGCGCTGTAGATGATTTTGTAGCTGCGAGCGCACCAGGGCTCAACAAAGCCCACCAGCCTTCAATAGGCTCTCCTGATCTGCTTTGTTTGGAACTAGTTGAAAACAGACCTCTTGTCCTATTTTGGCAGGCCGGTTTGGGGTGCAAGAGGTCCCGAGTTCAAATCTCGGCAGCCCGACCAAATTCCTCAAAGAGTTACAGACAATGGTTCCTCTCCGGGTTCAGCCCTGGAGTC
>Ga0209698_10001646_pt1 | contig 25745 bp, 21 predicted proteins | sample LitLauG_LLR_2012_FD_187203 | JGI IMG/M metagenome (GOLD analysis project Ga0209698, IMG submission 187203) | Freshwater sediment microbial communities from Pennsylvania, USA - Little Laurel Run_MetaG_LLR_2012 (SPAdes) (version 2) | ecosystem: Environmental > Aquatic > Freshwater > Creek >... | reverse complement strand
AGTCAGGACCCTGTCCTGCCGTCATCACAGTTTCGGGACGCGGTGCTGATCTCCGCATGAACTGCAGACCGCGCGGTTTCTGCGCGCGCTGCAGCGGCGAACTAGCATTGGCTTGCCTTCCGCAATGGAGGCAAGTTGGTGAGCTTGGCGGTGCGTCCGGGGCCGTGCTCGGGGTAGATCACGGCCGGCGGCGAGTGCGCTAGCAGAATTCTCGGCTTGGTGGTCATTCGCTGGGTGCTCCCTTCGGGTTACGCGCGCAACACTCACGGCCGGATGTTCAGTTCGTTTCTCCTGGGAAACACAATCCTCGCGTGGAACAGCGTTCCTGCCACTCGCGTTGCGATCGCAATCAGCTCGCGCTGCCCGAGGAAGACCTTGACGAGCGGCGCGCGCGACAATTCCGGCAGGTTCACGGCGCGTCCGGCGCGGATCAGGGCCACGTTTTCATCGGTCGCAGTCACCGAGGGGAACTGCGGCAGCAGCTTTCTGGGATGGACAAAACTATCCTGAGCACTTCCCTGCCGGACGGCCTGCTCCAATCCTTCGAGGGTGTGTGCATCCTCGACGACAAACTCCGCAACTGCAGTCCGGCGCAGCGATTCGAGGTGCGCCCCGCAACCCAGCCTCTGGCCCAAGTCTTGCGCCAGGGAACGCATGTAGGTTCCCGAGGCCACGCACGCGCGGAAGCGGGCCCGATCGTCCTCGAGTCCTACGATGTCGAACTCCTTGATTTCCACCTTCACCGCCTTGAGGGCGACTTCCTGTTTCTTGCGGGCCAGTTTGTAGGCGGGCACCCCGGCAATTTTCTTGGCGGAAAACGGCGGCGGTACCTGCTCAATGACTCCCTGGAAGTCTGCCGCCAGGGCGCGCAGTTCATCGGCATCCAGGTGCACATCGCATGGTGGGGTGGTCGGTTCGCCGTCCGCGTCGTAGGTGTCCGTCGCAAAGCCAAATCGGATCACTCCTTCGTAAATCTTCTCGGCGTGTGTGTAGAACTGCGCGAGTCGTGTCAGATTTCCCGCGACAATCGGCAGCACTCCGGTGGCCGCGGGGTCGAGCGTCCCAAGGTGGCCCACCGACCGCTGTCCCAGAATTCGGCGCACGCGGTTGACCACGTCATGCGACGTCAGTCCATTCGGTTTGTCGATGACTACGACGCCATTCATAAGAATTTGTAATCTGGTAATTTGTAATTGGTAATTGAAGGGCGATGTTCTCAGGTGCGGATTGCGGCTGGGCTTCAAATTGCCAAATTACAAATTATCAGATTACCAATTAAATGATCCCACTTCGCGACGACCAGCCCAGCTTCTCCGTACCTTTCATCAATTATTTTCTGATTGTCACCAACGTGCTGATTTACCTGTGGGAACTCTCTGTCGAGCTGCAGAGTCCGCGCGCGCTCAACGCTTTTGTGGGTGCATTTGCCCTGGTGCCGCAGCACACGGTCGCTGTCCTCACCGGACACTCCTTTGACAGTCCGGCCTCCGGGATTGTCCCCTTGTTCACTTCGATGTTTCTGCACGCGGGATTCCTGCATGTGGCGGGAAACATGCTGTTTCTTTGGATCTTCGGCGACAACGTCGAAGACTACCTTGGACACTTTCGATACCTGCTGTTTTACTTGGGCAGTGGCATCGCAGCGGGCCTCACCCACCTCGCCCTCAACATCAATTCGCGCGTGCCCACGGTGGGGGCGAGCGGCGCCATCGCAGGCGTCATGGGGGCGTACTTCATCCTCTATCCGCGCGCTCGCGTCCTGACCTGGTTTCCACCCATCTTCCTGTTTCATGTTCCGGCCTGGCTGATCCTGGGCTACTGGTTTCTCATGCAGTTTCTCATCGGCACCACGACCCCAGCGGCGCAAAGCGGGATCGCTGTCTGGGCACACATCGGAGGGTTTGTGACCGGCGTTCTGATCATCAAGATGTTTGCCGAACGGCCGCACCGGTATCGCTATGGGACGTGGTAGCGGCAATCGCGTTGCGTCCCTCGGGGACTCGTAATGCTTCCAGTTCCCTTCTCAGCGCCCACGCGCTGGGCTGACGAATACCGCTGCTCGGCGGCTGCGGCATCGCGGCCCTAAAGATGTCCAGTGCCATGACATGGTCTACTTAATCGCGCGTCGCGTTCTTCCCGGGTCCGAATCCGGGCTTGAAAATCATGCCCTCGCGCGCTTTGCCGTTCATGATTACGAGCAGCGGGTCGTCAAAACGCAGGTGGCGCACACACGCCTGCTCTTCAAGAGCTGGCTGTTCCTCGAGCCAGGGCCAGTCGACTGATCCTTCTCCGGCATCCGGGTTGACGGTGAAGTAGCCGACTTGAAAGGCCATCAGGTTCTGAAAGAAATGGCTGCCTTGCGATGGGATCACGCGAAAGTCGCGGAACCCCGCCTCCACGATCACGCGCGCGCCTGAGATCTCATCCCATTCCACGGGAATCCCCAGCCATGGGTCATTCGAACCCAGGCGTCCCACTCCAACCAGCAAGTAGGGGCGATTTTCCAGTCCCAGCTTGGCGTTGAAATGGGCCACGGCCTCGGCGACTTCCTGACTGCGGCCGCGTTCGAAACGGTGAAAGTCGACCACCACGACGTCCTGCAGATTCTGGATCCGCCCATTGCCCAGCACCATCGAACTGCGGCAGACCAAGCCCGCCGGGGCCACATCTCCCATGCGCAGCTCGTCGCCTTCGCGCGACATCACCAGCGGCCGGATCTGCAGGAAACCAAACTCTGCGGCCTCATCGGAGCGGCGGGGCAGTCGCACGGCGAACTCGATCTCCACCGGCTGCCCGAGAGCATCTTCGCCGACGCGGGAAAGTTGATCGAGGAGCGAGGCCAGCGGAAACACGCCGTGTTTCAGGACGGGCGCGAAACTCACGATGCGAACTCCCGGCCGGCTTAGTCCGTCGTACACCGCGTCGTTATCGCGGCTATAGGTGGACCCGACGGCCAGCAGGGTTCCGTCGTCCTCGGCGGTCCTTAGGGTAAAACGAGCCTCGCGCAGTCCCTGCAATGGATCTTCGTGTTGGAAGTGATTCATCTCCAGCGCCCAGAATTCCGTCTGCGAGTTCGCAAGGGTGTCTTTTACGGACGAAAACTGCACCAGGTTCTGGGGATAGCGTGGACAGAAGGTGAGGCATTTTCCGCCCTCGACCACTTCCCTTCCCATGCCCAAAGCAACTGCCGCGATTCCGTCCTCGGCAGCCATGGGCGGCACTGGATAGAAATTGTGCGAACGAACCACTCCCGCAAAGTCCGGATAGAAGCGTTCGCCGTGAACGCTCCCGACCACCTGCTGCAGGATGACCGCCATTTTCTCTTCTTCGGTCCGGTAGGGCGTGGCGCGGACATAGGCCTTGGCATGCTGGCTGAAGGTCGAAGCGTAAATGCGTTTAATCGCCTCGGTCAGGCGCTCCACCCGCTCCTCGAGGCCGGGTTGATGATTACTCAACATGAAGGTTTCATATACACCGGTAAATGGCTGATACTGCGAGTCTTCCAGCAGGCTCGACGAGCGCACCGCCAGCGGGTATTTCACCTCGCGGAGAAACGCCGTGAGATCGTCGCGAAGATGCGCGGGCAGTGAAGCATCCAGAAACCGCTGCTCGATTTCGGCGTCGTCCTTACCGTGAATCGCGAACTCCTGCAGGTTGTTCTCGGTGAGAAAACGGTCAAACAGGTCTGTGGTGATCACGACGGCTGGCGGAACGGTGACCTTGACGCCCGGAAAACGGCGGGAAAAACGACGCTTGTATAGCAGGTGACGCACGAAGGCGATGCCGCGGGCCTTGCCTCCGAGCGAGCCGGTACCGATGCGGAGGAAGAACGCATCGCCCGACTTGAAGGTGGCGGCGTCAAAGTCCCCGATCAGGAATTCACTCTGCTCCCTGCGATAGTCATTGATCGAGTCGATCAGGTCGTGCCGCAGTACCTCCAGCGTGGCAAAATCGGAAACTTTGCGGGGCCGAAGCTTCTGCGCCACGGCAAACTCGGTCCTGGCGGTCAACCAGCGGGAAAAATGGTTGCGTTGGCTGTGGTAGGCAATACTCTCAGCCGGCACGGTGTGCAATTGCGCCTCAAGGGCGTGCATGTCGCTGGCGCGAGCGACTTCAGTACCATCCGGCATGCGGAATACGAAGTCGCCGAACGAGCACTGTTGGGTCAGCAGCTTGCGAAAATCCCGCAGGAACGTGGGCGATCGTTTCTGCAGGAATGCGAATCCCTCGGCATAGGCGCGCGACCGGTACTCGGTGTGGCTGGAATGCAAAACAATCGGAACGTCCGGGACCGAGTTTCGGATCACCCGGGCCAATTCGAATCCAGCATCCGGATCAGGCGCACCGCCGCGCGGAAACTGCACATCGGAAACCACCGCCAGCAGGTTCTCGCGATAGTCAATGGCTTGTTTCGCAGCATCCTCATAATCCGAACAAAGCAGGATCTTCGGGCGCGCCCGCTGCCGCACCAGTTTGTGGGCAACATTGATTCCCTCGCGAATCACGCGGCGCGACTGGCCGATGAGTTCGGTATAGATCACCGGCAGAATGGAAGAGTAGTACCGGATGTTATCTTCCACCACCAGCAATACCGGCACGCCCACCGCCTGCGTATCGTGGAGGACGTTGCGCTTGTCCTCCATGTATTTCACGATCGCGATCAGGATGCGCGCGTTGCCCTGCCACAGGAAGATGCGATCAATCTCGGTCACCGGATTCCGCGCAATGAAATTCTTGACCTCGCGGTAGTCATACGCCAGCACGACGACCGGCACGTCGCGTCCCGACTTGCGAATCTCGCGCGCCAACTGTGCGGCATTCATCTCGCCCACCGCAAGGTTGGTCACGATCAGGTTGAAACGGGTCTGGGAGCGCGCCAGGTCGAGCGCCTGGGCGCAATTGGAAACGTGCGTTATCCCCGGAATCTGCTGCAGGTTCAATTCGCGAGATTCGCCGATCAGCAGTTCGTTGAGACGTCCATCTTCTCGCAGGATGAAGGAGTCGTACAGGTTGGAGACAAGCAGGATGTCCTGCACCCGGAACGGCATCAGCCGGTCGAAGCCTTCAAACGCCTCTTCCGCGTCCAGAACCGAATCGATGTCGCCGAGACCCGTCATCCGCTGGCCTTGAAGGTTGGAAAGAAAGATCAGTCAGTGTGGATTGTAGCAAGCCACCCCTGCTCAACGCGCCTAGTGGGAAACTGGCTTCCTGGTCAGATTGGTGTGACTCGCCACGCATTGCCACTTACCTCCGGACGAGATCCACGTATCGGTGAAGCGGCCGTAGTGATCGAACGGTTTTCCTTTGTTCATTCCCTTGGTATGGTAGGCCCCGGTGACCACTGCCACGCCCGGATAGAAGTACACATCGACCCCGTCATTGGCGACTGACGCTGTTTGCACGGAAGGGTCTTTGCTGTCGGCAATGAATTTCGCTTTGTTCATCACCGTGCCGTCCCAGTCGGTATAGACAAAGGTATCCGCGACCAGCGTATTCAGGGCTTCGCCGTCGCGATGAATCTGCGCCTGGTTCCACGCGTTTTCGAGCGCGATGAGCTTGCTCTTCTCAGCTTTGGGGTCCGGAACCGCAACCTGCGCGACGACCACCAGCGTGCACGCCAAGACCATAACCGTGACTGCTCGCAGCTTCATATTCGACTCCTGATTCCCCGTGAGGCTCATGATTAACCCAACGCGGAAAGTACCGCTGCCGTCACCTGCTGGAAGGCTGCCGCGGCCGGATCGATCACATCAAAGTGTCCGCAACCTGCTATCTCCACCAGGTCCACCGCCTCGCCGAATTTTCGCTTTTGCGCGACATAGTCGCGGCTGAACTCCACGGGTACGGTGTCATCATCCGTGCCATGGATAAGCAATTGCCGCGCCTGCGGAATCTCAAGCTCCATTGGATCGGCTTCCCGGTAGTGCTCCGGCACCTGGTCCGGTGTGCCGCCCAGGAACTCGACCACCGCATCGTGGCTCAGGTGCAGCGCAAATGCTCTCTTCAGATCCACCACGCCGGCCAGCGCGATTGCTCTTCGAAGCGAAGTCTCGTGCGCCGCCAGGCAGAGCGCCAGTTGGCCGCCCGCGGAATGACCCATCACTACCACCCGGTTCAAATCCAACTGAAATCGTGCTGCCTCCTGGCGGATATAGCGATACGCTGACCGGACGTCGGCAAAGGTTCCCGGCCAGCCGCCGCCCGGGTCGCCGACTCGCCGGTACTCCGCATTGAAGGTCGCGATGCCCACACCTCGCAGCGCCTCACACAAACGACCTGCATGGGCCAGATCGTACTTCGCGCGCCAGTAGCCACCGTGCAGGTTCAGTAAAACCGGGTGCGGACCTTTGACGTGCGGAACCCGCACTTCAAGGAATTGATTCGGGTCACTGCCGTACGCCTCCCGCCTATCAGGCGCCGGTTGGGGCTGGCTTAGAATGTCCAGCATAGACCAACTCGATAGTATTGTTATCCCTCTTTTAATTTCAGCTTGCCCTTATTTTCTTCAATGAATACTTTAAGATCGGGGGCGGCCTCGAGCAACCTTTTCCATTGCTCGTAGTACAGGGTCACCGGAAAGCGTCCGAGCCCATACACGCTCACGCCTCCCTTTTCACTGACGCGAAACTCCATCGCACCGCTTCGCTTCTTGGTCTCCACCTGCTTCTCAAGATCCGCTAAACGAGCTTTCAATTCTTCATAGCTGGGTTCTGTCATATCCGAAAACCTCGAACTGATTTTTTACAACGGTGGCTTGTGTTGGAACGGCAGCTTCGCATAGCGAGCTTTATCGACTTCAATAAAGAGCGCGATTCGCCCTTCCGGTGTGCGGAATGGAAAGGGCTTTCCCGTGTACTTCACCGAGATCGGATCCATAATCGTCAGCTGCGGATCAGGGCGCCTCTCGACCACCCTCCCGCGCAACTGAACCTCTTCGTATGGATTGGCCCCGTTGACCACCGAGAGGGCAACGCGCGGGTCCCGCAGCGTGTTTGTGGCTTTGAGCGAGCCTTCTCCAGTGCAGACAACGATTCTCTCACCATCGCGGCCAATCCACACCGGAACTGACTGCGGTGAACCGTCCGGCATTAGGGTGGCCAGATGTGCGAAGTTTGCTCCGTCCAGCAATTCTTTTGCTTCCCCAGGGATGGAAATTCCCATAGATCTCCTATTACGACACCCGCTTCTATAAGACTGAGACGAAAAGGATGACTGACAGCAACGTCGAATAGTATATGGCTTCCGCGCCGTTTGCACGCCCCGCCCCGGCAACACTTTCAGAAGAATTTTCCCACTTTGAAATAGAACTTGCGGTGCTGCGTGTCTCCGAGGCTGCCTCCGAAGAACATCGGCCCAAACACGGTCTGAAACAAGACCCCGATCGTTCCATCCTGTTGGATCGTCTCGACGCTCGCCGGCTGACCATAAGCTTTTCCCGCTTCGTACATCGACAACAGATATATATTCTGCTTCAGCAGCGGAGAAAGTTCCCTCAGCCGGTAAAGAAACGCGGGTTGAAACAGAAAGTACTGATTGGTGAGCAGTTCGTTGGTCCCGTAGGCTCCCAGCCGTAGCGGCCCTCCGAGGCTAAAAGGCGGAGACCCTACGTCGCGGGTTGAGAAAGACGTCCCGCCCGACGCGAAGAATAGCAGTGACGATCGATCATTCATGCGCTGCGCAAGCCCGAGCCGCAATTCCTCAGTCGGCACCACGTCTGCCGTTCCCGGATTGGTGTCGTAGAAATTGAAGGTGGACTCCAACCGGACCCCGCTGCGTGGAATCACTGGATCATCGAAGCGCTCCAAGCGGTAGCGTAAGGACGTGAGCCCGAAGCGCCCGTGCACTGGCGGAGTCACCGGCACACCGATATCCTCGCTCAACTTCTGATATCCCGCCTGATACCCGATTCGCAGTTCCCCGCTTCTTCCAAATGCATAGCCGAGATCGAGTCCGCCACCCATGCGCCGGTTGCGGTACTCGCCCAATACGAGATTGCGTTGATAGACGTTGAAAGGGCTGCTGTCAGCCACGCCGTACACCGCCATGAACCAGTGCGTATAAGCGGTGAACGGATGGTAATACTCGGTACGCAGCCCATACTCTGAGCCGGCCACAAAGTCGTTCCGCCACTCCGATCCGAATCCTCCGAGATCGAGAAAAGTGATCCGGCCGCCGACTTGAAACAACACATTCTTGTAGTCCGATCCGTCGATCAGCAACTGTGGGTGCACGGTCGGCGGTGCGTACCCCTTTTCCTCCGCCTCGACCGCCAACCCCGGTTGTCCGTCCTGCTCTCGGATGGCATAGCCGGCCCGGGAAAAGCGTCCCAGGCCCGTGATATCCATCATCTGCTCATCGACATCGCGCTGGTTGAGGGGTTTGCCGGGCAGTCCAGACAAATGGTGCTCCAACCCTCGAGTGATCGAATCATTCGCTCCGCTAACCTCCACGAACTGCGGCGTGGGCACTTGGCGACGTTTCTCCGCCCGCGCCGACTGCAGCTGCCGCCACTCGTTTGTGCCGATCTGCAGCCCCTCCAGTACGGCATGCTTTTCCTGCGCGGCTTTGTATCCTTCCGCTTCGATCTCGGCAAAGCGGGGGTAGTCGACGGCGCTGAAGTCTTCCGTATCGGCCGTCAGCACGATGTCTGCCTTCTCCATGCTGCGCAATTCGTTCATGGCAATCGTTACGCTCGCCGAGCGTTGCAGCACGCCCACGGACGACAACGGTTCCCGCGGATTTAGCGGTTTCGTCTTCAAGTGAACCGCAATCACAATGTCCGCACCCATCTGTCGCGCAACGTCGACGGGCAAATTGTCCAACAACCCACCGTCCACCAGGACGTGATCGTCTTCTCGTACCGGAGTGAAGAATGCCGGGATGGACATGGTGGCGCGCAATGCCAAGGCGAGCGAACCGTGGTCGAACACATAGGCCTTCTGCGTGATTAGGTCGGTGGCTACACACCGGAACGGAATTGGCAGATCGTCAAAGCTCCGCATCTCCGAATATGGCAATCCCACGCGGTCCAGGATCAATCCCACCTGCTGGCCGGAGTTGAATCCGCTGGGAAACTGGGTACCGCGCTTCAGTCCGAACTCGAAGGCATTGGGGTACTCCCGCCGGTCCTCCTTGCGGCGAAACGAGAGACTCTTATACGGCGTCACCCCACTCAGCACTTCGTTCCAATGAATGCCGCGGATTAAGTCACGGATCTGATCCGGAGACTCTCCCGTTGCGTAGACTCCTCCGATCAGGCCTCCCATGCTGGTACCGGCAATCACATCCACTGGGATGCGATTCTCCTCCAACCAGCGGAGGACTCCGACGTGTGCCAAGCCGAGCGCTCCGCCCCCCTCGAGCACCAGTCCGATGCGTGGCCTGGATTTCGCCACCGATCCTTCGTTCCGCGCCGTGGGAGCGTTCTCCTGCGCCCAAACGCTTGCTGCCAGCAGTACCACAACCGCAAAGCCGCCCAGTTTCATTGCTTCTCCATGACCAGAGAATCAAGTTTAGGCCAATCCCTTGCAACGCCAGAAACAAAAGGCAGGCGAAGGAATTCTTCGCAGTTTCCGTTTTGGTGAAAACATCTTCACCCTCACCCACTCGGCCGCTCACTGGTTGCTCGAATCCTGTACGCCCACAATCCCTTGCGGATTCGGTAGATAGCCTTGAATGGAGTCGCAGATGCTAAACTGTGCGAGAGCAACGACTCTGATGCGGGAGAATTTAGATGGCTAAACGCGTGAAGTCCTCCATCATGGAAAGCGTGCCCGTGCTGATTTTGCTGGGCCTGCTCGCGGGTGCCGTAGGAGGTCTCGGGATCGGCATCATCCAGTTGAAAGCGGCGTCATCAAGTGCCAGCGCTTCCAGATAAACTCACACCCGGGAGCCGCCGACATCTTGCCGGCACCGGGCGCGGGCATCCTAACAGCCGCCCGAGCGGTAGTTCTACCTGCTCCCGTCACTTCTGTTTCTTATCCCAATCTTCTCGCGACACCACTTTCAGCGGCTCGAGGCTTTTGCCCTGCAGGGCCGTATTCAGCGGCGAAACCTGCGACGTAGCGATCGACTGAAACTGCGCTCCGGCCTCATCCAGTTTCTTCTGGAGCACGGTCGTGCTCTCGATCTGCGATTGTGTCGGACGGCCCGAGTAGCCATTCACCGCGCCATACAACTCGCCCAGGTTTTCCCGGAGTTTCTTTTCACCGGTGATCATGCCGCCCTCTTTCACCGATACGAGGGTGGAGCGGAAGTCCTCTAGTTTCTGGGCCAACTTGTTAAGCTGTTCCTTTAACTTGTCGTCAGAGGCCGCTGCGCCCCGCTGCCGGACCTGTTCGCGCAATTCGCTGGTGGCATCGACGATGTAAGTCAGCTGCGCCAGCATGTCGTACAGCTGGGTGATCGTCTTGTGCTGGAGTTCGCGGTCCGCAGCGGTACTCTTGGTCCGCGGATCGGGCAGCAATTTAACCTCCGAAGAATAGGTCTCCTTCCCCTTGGTCAGCTTGACTGTGTACGTTCCTTCCTGCGCCTGCGGCCCATAGAACACATATTCGTTCTCCACCAATCCGGCTGCTGGCGGCATCTTGGGTGGCTTCGCCCGCTCGGGCCACTGCACACGATTCAATCCCCGGCGCTTGTCGCCCTGGATTGACGTAAGCAGCTGACCCTTCGCGTCGTAGATGTCCAGCTTCAGGTCGCCAAAAATGTGCCGCTTCTTCTGGTAGTACACGATGGCCGCGGCTTCCGGCAGGGTTCGCCCTTCAAACTCCGAGTCTCCATCAAAACGCTGTTCGGACGCCGGCAGCGCAAGCACCGACGGCCGTGAGGGCAGCATCACCAGGTCCTTTGCCAGAAGGTCCGGCGTGAGCGCGCGGATGGGTGTCAGATCGTCAAGAATGTAGATTCCGCGGCCATGGGTTGCCAGAATCAAGTCGGATTCCCGCGGATGAATGGCAATGTCGCGCACCGCCACGTTCGGAAGGCTGCCCTTGAACTGCGCCCAGTGCGCTCCGCCATCAATCGAGATGAAAAGGCCGAACTCCGTCCCCACGAACAAAAGATTGGCATTGACCAGGTCCTCCCGTACCACATGGGCATAGCCGCTCAACTCTGGGGTGGAGAGTGAGGTCCAGGTCTTCCCGTAGTCCTTCGTCCGATAGACATAGGACTTCATGTCGCCTGTAGTATGTCCGTCGAAGGTCGTGTAAGCAGTGGCTGGATCGAAGTGGCTTGCCTCGATGGTCGAAACCCACGTCCCCGCCGGCAGGCCCGAAACATTCTTGGTGACATTCGTCCAATGCTTTCCACCGTCGCGTGTGATCTGGACATTACCGTCGTCCGTTCCCACCCAGATCACGTCGCTCTTGGGAGACTCCGCGATCGTGTAGATGGTTTCAAACTTCTCGGCGTCCGAGTTATCGATCGTCAACCCGCCGGACAACTCCTGGTGTTGCCGTGCCGGATCGTTGGTAGTCAGGTCCGGTGAAATCCGGTCCCATGACTCTCCATGATCCTGCGAGCGAAACAGGAATTGCCCGCCCAGGTAAATCGTCCCGGGATGGTTCGGGCTCAGGTGAATGGGCGCGTTCCAGTTGAAACGAAACTCCGGCTCTCCTGACCGGGGCAGCGGCTTGATGTCTTTCGCCTCGCCGGTAGACTTCCGAAAGCGCGCGATCTTTCCGCCCTGATATTCCGCGTACGCATAGTCCGCGTCGGCAGGGTCGGAGAATGCCCAGAAGCCATCGCCAAAATCGATGTTCCGCCAGTGGCGATTGGCGATTCCATCGATAGCGCGCGAAGGACCCATCCATGTTCCGTTGTCCTGCAGCCCGCCATACACGTTGTAAGGATCGGCCATATCGGCGCTCACGTGGTAGAACTGCGCCACCGGAAGGTTCGAGAGAAAACGCCAATGGCTGGCTCGATCCAGCGACTGATACACGCCGCCGTCCGTGCCGACCAGCATCTGGTCGGGATTGTCGACATTGATCCAGAGTGCGTGGAGATCGCTGTGCAGTCGATCGCCAGGGCCTTCGCTGGTCGAAAAGGCGGCGCTGAAACTCTTCCCGCCGTCTTCGCTGATCGTCAGGAAAAATCCCGGCTTGTACACGCGATCCGGATTCTTGGGATCGACCACCAGGCGCGCAAAGTAGAAGGGACGCCCGCTCACGTTGAACGAGTTGTTGACCTCGGCCCAGCTCTCACCGGCATCTTCGGAGCGGAACAGCGCCGTGTGATTCCTCGCTTCCACTACCGCGTAAACTCGAGCGTGGTTCGAGGGAGCAACCGCGATTCCGATTCTCCCCAAGTCCCCTTCCGGCAAGCCTTTTCGTAGCTCATGCCAGGTGGCGCCGGCGTCGGTACTCTTGAATAATCCGCTGCCCGGGCCACCCGAGCGGAAGTTGTGCGGCTCACGACGCACATCCCACATGGCGGCATACAGCACAGCCGGGTCCTGCGGGTCCATCGCCATCTCCGCACAACCTGTGCTGTCGTTGCGGTAGAGAAGCTTGTTCCAAGTCTTGCCGCCATCGGTGGTCTTGAAAACGCCGCGCTCGGTGTTCGAATTCCACAAATGACCCAGGGCGCACGCATACACCGTGTTGCTGTCCTTGGGATGCACAACGATGCGGCTAAGGTGCTCGGAGTCTGAGAGTCCCAAAGCTTCCCAGTTTTCGCCGCCATCGCGCGAGCGGTATACACCGGTCCCTACCGACACGCTGTTACGCACCCACGACTCGCCCGTCCCTACCCAAACAGTCTGCGAATTGGAGGGATCGATTGCCACCGCCCCAATCGAAAGCGAGGGTTGCTTGTCGAAGATCGGCTTGAAAGTTGTGCCGCTATCGACCGATTTCCATACACCACCGCTGGCCGACCCGACATAAATCGTCAGCCGTTCGCTCTCGCGCACCGCCGCAATGTCCGCGATGCGCCCGCCCATCGCTGCCGGGCCGATCGCGCGGATCGGAAGTCCGCTCACCGTGTCGGAATCTAGCGTCACATCCTGCGCGGATGCGGTCAGTGCTAAAGCAAGAACGAAGAAAGCAAGCCAGAAGATGCGCACGCGATTGAACATGGTTCCCTCGAAGTGAAACGCTACTGTTCCTAAGCACGAGACCACACGCGCTGTACTGATGACACCCTGTGTCTATGCCGCGAACTTACACTACCCGACCCCTAGTTCTTCGGCGTGTCCGTTTTGGCCGGTGCGGGGGCAGGCGCCGGCATCTTGAAGAGCGAATCAGCGGCTGGCACATTGAGCTCGATCTTGTTGATCGTCAGCTTCTGTTTCTGCGGGCTTCCCTTCACTCCACTTTCCATGGCAAACGGAAAGATGATCCCATCCACTTCCTTGTAGTCGCCGATCGCTGACTCCACTACCTGCTCGCTTCCGCGTACTGTACGCTTGGTTTCTTCCTTGATCTCCAGGAAAGAATCGGCGTCGATGTAGACCGTCTGCACGTCGCCATTCTTGAGGTTGACTTTTAACTTGTACGCGTCAGTCCCTTCCAGCTTCTCCTTACCGAGCAGTTCGACCTGATGCCCCTTGCTCTTGTAGTCCACCAGTGGACCATCCAGGTCGGCCATTTCCTCAACCTCTTTGGCCTCGTCGGCCGACATCAGCTCGGGATCTTTCTTGCCCATAAACGGCATAATCTGCCACGCATTCTTTCCGTCGAAGGCCTGCACCGCCGTTAAGCCCTGAACGGTGAACTCCAGGCGCGCCAGATTTCCGCGCTTCTGGATCAACACGCCCGGCGCTTCCATCCCAGGCCCCATTGCCATGGTCGCCGTGGACTTGATCGACTGAACGCTCTTCAGCTTGTCGGCTCCACCGCGCGCTTGAATGTTTTTCGCAATGATCTCGTCTGCCGTTTGCGCCCACACAGCCGGAACCAGCACGGCAATCGCAACGATCCCAAACCCTACCTTCCTCAACATGATTAATCTCCTAAGATTTTCTTTGGAAAGCGACCGGAGTGAACACACGACGATAAGAGCCCTGGCTTGAGGATGTCAAATCAACCTGTCAGCCGTCCTTAAAACCAAGACACACAGTGGATGTATTTGTTGTGCTAGACCGAAGAGCATAAAGGGGGGGGATGTGAGAGCGAACTCATTACCTATCAATGACCTTGACCTATCAATGACCTTGACGGTTTTCTGCAAGAAGACAATGAATAACAGGGCGAGCCGATGGACAGCCGGAAGATTCCGACTTCAAACCAGACTCCAAGAACTACGACGGCCCTGCTTAGGGTCGACGAAGACGTACGTCCAGCGCCTTAACTGTCAGTGGGTCAACCAATTACCCAATCAACACTAGACCTCAACATTACAGACAGGAAAATTGCTCCTACTGTGGCAGGCGTGATGGCCGTTTCTTTGCCCTGGACATCTGGCGCAACTTCAAAAGAGCCATCTCCAGGCCAGACCTGGCTATGTCGGAGAGGTCCAGATCAAACTCCTTAGCCAGGGTTCGAAATTCCCTGTCCATGCTGATGGGGATACGAAAGGTGTAAGGCAGCCCCCGCTCCTTCTCGGCTGCAGTGACGAGCCTGGTCAAGGGATCCATGTCCAATTCAAGAGCGCGTTCCGCAGCGACCCCTTCCCCACTTTCCGTGTGATTCACGGGCTCCTCAACTCGAAGGGCAACCTCCATCGCCGTTGGCAGATCGAGATCGGCGCCTTTCAGAATTGGACGTTCGCGTAGTTCGCTGAAGTCTGCTCCGAAGTCAATACCGCCGCTGCCCTCTCGCTTGTTGATGCTAGCCATTTCAGAATCTCCTCCCTCAAAGAGATGTATTCGACTGCTCCTTTACTGTTCTGTGCAAGTTCAAAGATGGTCAGCCCGGCATCGGCCGTCCGGCGGATGTCCTCACGATGCGCAATGGAGCTCTCCAGGACGCGGATCGGTAGCCCAGCGAGGTTCAGCACGAGCTGAGTTCTAGCCCCCTTGGCCGAGTTCGTCCGCACGTCGCGATTGTTGATAAACGCTAGCAGCTCGAGATCTGGCTTGGTGGTTTCGCGAATCGCTAAGAGCCACTGTAGAAATCCGACCAGCGCCCGCAGGTCGTGCCCCGATGGAATCACAGGGATCAAAACGGCGTTCGATACCAGGACCGCATTGCGCAGAACTTCCCCATCCTTTTCGCCCGGATCCCGCGGTGGGCAATCAATCAAGACCACATCGTACGGATCGACCGCCAATGCCGCTTTCAGAAAATTCCGGACGTTCGTGGACTGCAAGCCTAAGACTTCATAGGCACAACCAGACCCTTCTCCGGTTCTTCGCCAAGAGTAAGCGCTCGCCTGGCTCCCATCGGCATCAACGATCAATGTCCGATAGCCTCTGGCCACGAAGGCACCCGCTAGATTGGTAGCGGTAGTCGTTTTCCCGCTCCCACCCTTCTTGTTTGCAACCGCTATAATCGTTGCCATGCTTCGCACCCTAACCCTATTGCGCTGACGAATGAAGTAACTATTATGGTTCTGCGGAGGGAGGGAGCCTACTGATCGACCGCCGTCGACATGTCATATAGCCGGAACTATTTGATCTAGCATGGACAAGCTGTATTACACACTGTCTGACAGACCGTAAGACAGACACGCTGACAGACTGACAGACCCGCGTGATCGTCAACACTCGCCTGTTACCGCCGGAGTGTTAGTATGCGCTATTTCTGATGTGCGTTAACTACTGCCCTATCACTCGATCCCACGCCGACCGTAGGCGAGTCGACACTTGCGCTAACCTGTCCCTCCCTCCTAACGATGTGTGGCCTAGGAGCCCACCTTGCTGACTTATCTCAGACCACATCTCGTATGACTGCGTTCGCCCCCCACTAACCAATCTCGCGGGCGCGTTGGCTATACGACTATTACGCCGACGCCCATTAGAGTGCCTTCGAAGTTCGCCTGGCCAGCAAGTTCGACGGATGCCCCACGCTGCCGAACTCGATCCAGGAGGGGGCTGGGCACCTCTGCTCCTTAGCCGAACTCTCGCGTGATTTGAGCTACGCGTTGGCACTTCCCCAGGGTCTGCCCAGGAGTGCTGGCTGCCTTGATGCGGCAAGACCGCGTGTTGCAGCACAAAACCCACTCACCGATTCAATCCTTAAAGTAACAATAGGGCGCCTGCGCGCCCCTAACGCCAAGGCTTAACCCTCAGTAGATCTATTAGATAGGCGATGCCTTCTAAAGCACGCGGGGCCATTAAAAACCATATGCTGTGTTTACTACAGAGTTACTAGCTACTGCACCTTTACTAAACAGTTAATAGATTAACCGCGCTATCTTGTGGTCTACCCCGACCACTATATGTTGTGGGTGCCCCTAGGGAGGATCGAGCACTACTTGAGCATTAGGGCTAGCTAAAGTATCGCTTTAGTGGGGAGTTGAAGAATTACTCGAGCCCGGGGCTTCCCTGCCTGGCGCGTGGGGTGCGTAAGCTCTTTTGACGACGAGGTGAAGCATCGATTAAGGGGATCCCTAAAGGAGAGCTCGAAGGGCCTCCTTCCAGAAAGTGTCGCCCCCAGGGCTGCTCAATTTCCGCTAGGTTGCGCGACGGGTCACGTGGTGCGAAGAGGTCGAGCTCTTCCGGTCTTAAAATGATTCTCGAAGAGATGGAGCGGGAGACGGGGATCGAACCCGTGACATCCAGCTTGGGAAGCTGGCGTTCTACCGCTGAACTACTCCCGCCCTGCCGTGACAGTATATCGCAAAGGACCTACCCAGTGAGCAACGGGCCAGTCCGGAGCAGTCCTCGCCGAGACAGCAAATCGACCTTCGGCAGTTGGAAGGCTGTCCCCCGAAGAGCAGGTGTGATCTAAATCACCGCGAGTGGACCTTTTCTGCCGTAACATGTGTGCCCGGGAGGCCCTACCATGACCTGGCCCTTCTCAAAAACCTCGCCTAAGACACGCTTACTCACGCGTCGCCTGGTCGATGAAACCTTCGATGCGTTCTATGTTTCCAGGCCGCGAATCGAAAAGTCGATCGCGGACATTTTGGCACATGGCGACAACCTCGTCATCTACGGCCCGCCGCATCAAGGCAAGACGAAGCTGCTAACGCGGCAGCTCGCGGCCGCCGATTCGGTAGTCATCGAGTGTAGCCCCGGCTTCAAGCGCACACAGATTTACCGGGTGGCCCTCTCGAGCCTTGGATATGCTTTGCTGGTCGAAAAGACCAAGAAGGGCAAGGCCTCGGCGACGGTCAAATTGGGCATCGCTTCGCTCGGCCTGGGCGCAGAAGCGACCGCCGAGGAGGAGATGGATCAGGTAATGCACTCGGTCACCGTTGACTTGAAGAACCCTTCCGAAGTTGCGCACTTGATCTCGCGCATGAAGCATCTGCCCTGGCTAGTGCTGGACAATTTCCAGTTACTCGACAATGGAACCAAGAGCAACCTTCTGTTTGACTTGTCGTTTTTTGCAGAGAGGCCCGGCATCCGCATCATCGTCGTCGGTGACTGGTCGCAGGACGACTATCTCGAGGAGATTGAGCCGGCGGTGGCGGGTAAATTCAAGCATGTGTTCGTGCCACCCTGGTCTGTCGGAGAACTCCGGGAAGCGGCTACCCAATGGTCCGCGCATTCCAATGCGGTCAGCGCGGTCATGCCACATCTCGACGAATTCGTCACCCTGGCGGGCGGAGACATTTCGCTCTTCCGCGCTTTAGTGGAAGGCTGCATCGACAGCAGTCGGTCTGCAAGCAGCCGAACGACCGCTGCCCCTGTGCTCTCGCCCCAGGCAATGGTGATTGGCCGGTTTCGGCGAGGGCTGACGACTCGGCTCAAAGCAATCTTCGACGAACGCGAAATCTATGTGAAGTATTACGCCCTTGAAACCAGCACTGATTTCGCCGTTAACCCCAGCTTTCGCCCGATCCGGAACGCGGTGGAAACTGACTACCGGAGAACCACAATCGATCCCCTTACCAATCAGCCCTACCCCGACGGGCGTGCCATGCTGCTCGACCGCGACGGCCATACCCAATACATCGAGCAGATAACCGGAACGGTAGTCGAGAAGCAGGCCGAGGTTGTGTCCTTCCTGCTACGGAAGTTTCACAACGCTGTACAGCAAGGCAGCAGTAAGATCGACCTGGCCAGCCTGGCTCATGAGTTTGGAGAACAACTGCGTCCCAGGCCCATTGCTCTGGATGAATCCCGGCTGCGCGAGATTTTCGTAAAGTTTGACGAGGTGCAGCGCCAGGCTCTGATCGTGCCCAACATGCTTGCCGTGGTGGGTAACACCATGCAGATTGTGGATCGCCGCTTGTTTCTTTTTCTCCAAAGTGTGAGCCTGGAGGACCTGGAAGACCTGCTCGACAACGTTCAGCCGCGAACGACGCCGAAGGTTCGTCGGCGCAATCGTCTTTCTCCTGAATGGACCGACGCTGACAAGGCCGCATACATTGCAAAAGTCCTCCCACAAATCCAGGAAGCTGTGAGTTCCAACGGGACTGCCGAGGTGGCGTCCAACGAACCAGAGGAATCGCTTGAGGATGGTTCGAGATTGCCGAAAACAGAAATCAAAGCGGCGAGGCCGAGGAAACAAAGCAAGCCTTCGGCGGCATGAATACGTTGCTTCGATTAGGAAAACAACGCTGGCCTGCTTCAATTTGCCAACGCCTCGCGCGCTCCCCTAAAATGCCCGGACGGGTACGAATGATCCCCGCCCGGCAGGAGCCGCGATGGGCCGTCCCTTGAAATCGAGCTCGCGCCGCAATTTTCTTCGCGCCTCCATCGCTACCACGGTGGCTACTGTCGCGTACCCCGCCCTCGGAGCTGCGCGGGTCGCGGCCCCTTCCCCGGAACCAGCCCCCGCTCCCAACAATTTCGAGCTCGACGAACTCACTTTGGACGACTTCCAGAAAGTCTTTCAATCGGGCCAGGCGACGTCGCACGTGCTGACCGAGAAGTATCTTGCCCGCATCCAGGAGATCGACAAAGCCGGCCCCCGGATCAACGCCATCATCGAAGTCAATCCCGAGGCGCTTGAGATCGCGGCCGCGCTCGATAAGGAGCGCAAGGAGAAAGGCCCACGTGGTCCGCTGCACGGGATTCCCGTTCTCATCAAAGACAACATCGACACCGCCGACCGCATGAGCACCACCGCTGGTTCGCTGGCCCTGCTCGATTCGCGTCCCCAAACTGACGCCTTCGTCGCTGCGCAGTTGCGCAAAGCTGGCGCCGTAATTCTGGGGAAAACCAACCTGAGCGAGTGGGCCAACACGCGCTCCAGTCATTCCACCAGCGGATGGAGCGGACGCGGTGGACTCACGCGCAATCCGTACGCACTTGACCGTAATCCCTGTGGCTCTAGTTCGGGCACGGGCGCCGGCATCTCCGCGAACCTGTCCGCGGTTGGAGTCGGCACGGAGACGGACGGTTCGGTGGTCTGTCCCGCTTCTGCCAACGGTATCGTCGGCCTCAAACCGACCGTCGGCCTCGTCAGCCGGAGCGGCATCATCCCAATCTCACATAGTCAGGACACGGCGGGCCCAATGGCCCGCACCGTGCGCGATGTTGCCGTCCTGCTCGGCGTGATGGCCGGCGTCGATCCGAAGGATGCCTCCACTGCCGCCAGCCGGGGCAAGGGTCAAGTCGACTACACCAAGTTTCTGGATTCCGACGGCCTGAAAGGCGCGCGCCTCGGCGTAGTCCGCAAGTACTTCGGCTTTAACGATGCGGTCGACAATCTCATGGGCAAGCTCATCACCACCATGAAGGAGGCTGGCGCCGAGATCGTCGACCCCGCCGATTTTCCCACTATCGGCAAATTCGACGACAGCGAGGCGACGGTGCTCCTGTATGAATTCAAAGCGGATCTTGCCGCCTACTTCGCGCGACTCGGCCCTAACGCGCCCATGAAATCGCTGAAGGACGTGATTGACTTCAACGAGCGCAATCGCGACAAAGAGATGCCCTACTTCGGCCAGGACACTTTTCTGAAGTCGGAGCAGAAGGGTCCGCTTACTTCCAAGGAATATCTCGATGCGCTGGCCAAGGGTCATCGGCTCAGCCGCACCCAGGGCATCGACTACGTCATGAACAAGTTCAAGCTGGATGCGCTGGTGGCGCCGACCGGCGGCCCGGCCTGGCTCACCGATCTGATCACCGGCGACCACTTTGGCGGAGGAAGTTCCAGTGCCGCCGCGGTGGCCGGATATCCTAACATCAACGTTCCTGCCGGCTTCATCTCGGAATTGCCTGTGGGCATTTCATTCTTCGGGCGCGCCTGGAGCGAACCGACCCTGCTCAAGATCGCCTACGGGTTCGAGCAACTGACGAAAGCGCGCCAGAAGCCGCTGTTTCTCTCAACCATTTCTTGAAGAGACTTGCGAATGGCGGGCGATGGCGCCCGCCCCTCCATCAGCCGGACTATTCCGAGCCTTGCATCCCGGACAAGCGGTGAACCCCGGACCGCTTCAGGGCAAACAGAATGGCCCAACCAATCAATCCGACCGCGTACGCTCCCGCAAGCATCAACACTATGGTTGGCACGAACGTGAAATGCGCGGGCTGAATTGGGCCGACATGTGGCGGATTGATGTCGCGCACCGAAGCTCGAATTGCTGTGGCCTTTTCAATGGCAAGCACAGTTCCCGCCAGGATCACTGTCATCAAGAAAGCAGTAGCTTTGGGAAAGCGGAATTCGGAATGCATTGTGAATCTCCTTGTAGGAAATACGGCCCACGAATACGAACCGCTCAGCAACCGGAGGTGCGCTACAAAAGCACCGTGCACGAGTCCCATCATTTCGCGGAGGCCGAACCGTCCTCGCGTCGCTATGCCCTTCTTCTCGATCTCAGCCCTGGCCTCGCGAAACACGGTCGTCATCTCCTCGCCGTACTCGCGGCGGCAGGACGATGGATACAGCCACAACAGGCACCGATACAGTGCGAGCATCAGTCACATCTCCTTCGGCACGGCCCGCATGTTTGCGAGACGAGTGAGGCGTCTCATACGGGTGATTTCCATTTGCAGGTTGCGCCGCCCCCCGGACGTCAGGCGATAGGACTGGCGACCACGCGAGCTCTCCGCTTCCTCGACCCGCTCAATCCAGCCATCGTCGAGCAGCCGGCGCAGCGCGCCGTATAGCGTACCGGTAGAAAGCGTCACGCGACCGTCACTCATCGCCTCCACGTCTTTCAGGATGGAATACCCGTGCCGCGGCTGTCCCGCCAGGCTCAGCAGGATCAGCAGCACCGGTTCGGTGAGTGGCAAAGACTCCACATGTCCTCCTACGACATGTCGTCTGACGACATATTGCGAAATTTTAGAGGCTCCGTCAAGAAAAAAACAAAGAAAAAATGCCCTTTCAGGCGATTGAGGCTACCACGGGAGGGGTGGAGGTTCGGGTTCGGCGGAGCCGTCGGCGCGTGCGTCGGAGGCGCCATAGTTGACCTTGGCGGATGTCTCGTGGAGCACGGCCTGCCCGCGGCCCATGGCGGTGGAATACTCGCGATCGACCCGGAACTTGTGGCCCATCGCGGTGAGTTTGTCGCGGACTTCAGGCTGCACGCGGGACTCAATCACGATGTTGCATCCGCGCTCTGGGCTGACCGTAAAGCGGGCGGTTTCGAGTGCGGCCTGGATGTTCATCCCGTAGTCCACGACGTTGGAGACGAATTGCGCATGAGCGAGCGGTTGGTTCGCGCCGCCCATGATCCCGAAGCCAATGTGCTGATCTCCACGCTCCATGAACGCGGGAATGATGGTGTGGAAAGGACGTTTCCGTGGCGCCAGCGCGTTGGGGTGCGAGGGATCGAGCGAGAAGAGCGCGCCCCGGTTCTGGAGCGCGAACCCCATACCCCGCACAACAATGCCCGAGCCGAATAGGGCGTAGTTGCTCTGAATAAGGGACACGATGTTGCCGTCACGGTCGACCACCGAGAGATAGGTCGTTTCGCTGGTGGCGGGCGCACCCGGCGCGGCTTCGCAATTGGCCTTGGCGATATCGATGTGCCGGGCCCGTTGCTTCGCATAGTCTTTCGAGAGCAGTCCCTTGAATGGAACCTTGGCAAAGCGCGGGTCCGCGTTGTAGCGCCCTAGGTCCGCGTATGCCAGCTTCATCGCTTCGATCTTTTTGTGCAGTTCGGCGACGCTCAGCGGCCCTTCGGCAGAGGGAGCCGCCGTCTCCATGATGTTCAGCATCTCGAGCGCGGCCATGCCTTGTCCATTGGGAGGCAACTCGTACACCGTCCAGCCGCGATAGGTGGTGGAGATCGGGTCTACCCACTCGGGCACAAATTGCTCCAGGTCCTCCGCAGACATGGTTCCGCCCAGCGCCTGCGATGTGCTCAAGATCGCGCGGGCAACTTCACCTTGGTAGAAGGCCTTTGCACCTTGGGTCGCAATCGCATCGAGCGCCTTCGCCAGATCCGGGTTGTGGAAAATTGCGCCCAGGGCCAGAACCTGGCCACCGGGTCGATAAACGCGGATGCTCTCCGGATCCGTGAGATGGTTTGCTTCCTCCCAAAACGCATGGATGAGTTCGGGCACGGGATATCCCTGGTCGGCATAGAAAATTGCCGGCTGAAAAATCTCCTTCCAGGGCATCCGTCCAAAGCGTTGGTGCAGCTGATCCCAGCCCGCGACGGCTCCCGGCACCGTGACGGTGTCGATACCCTCGTGCGGCATCGAGGCCGCCCCCTTGGCGGCAAGGTGTGCGATCGTGAGGCGCTGCGGCGCCCAGCCGCTGGCATTGAGGCCATAAAGCTTGCCGGTTTTCGCGTCCCAATACAGGGCGAACAGGTCACCGCCGATGCCGTTCATCATGGGCTCAGTCACACCCAGGACGGCGTTGGCAGCGATGGCTGCGTCCGCAGCCGATCCTCCGCGCGCCAGCACTTGCGCACCGGCTACGGAAGCCAGCGCATGGCTGGTCGCTACAATGCCGTAGCGCGTGATCACCATGGAGCGGGCATGCGAGCGATCTTGAGCGGACATATTCGACAAGAGCAAGGATACGGTCAACGTGAGCGGGACCACAATTCGCATGCATGCACCTTGGCACTGACGAACGAATGCGCATTCTTATGCGACGGAAGTAGGTTGTCAAGCCCGTGGAGAGAAGACCGATGGCGCCTCTTTCTGAGAATCCGAATCGAATCTGTGGATGGAGCGACGGGCGTCTTCGCCCGTTCTGCGGCGCGCTAGCGCTGCGGCCGATTACTTGCGGTGGGAGCCTGGTCAGAGCTCGTCTTATCTGCATTATCGGGCGCCGTACCAGCGCGAGGGACATTCACAGGCGGGGATGGTTCCGCGGGAATCGGCAGGGCAAGTTGTGGGACACTGGGCAACACATCCGGCACGCTGGGCTGCCCCGGGCGGATTCCCTTCGCTTCTACAATCGACCATCGCCAATCCTCGTCGGCGCTCGGGGTGATGCCGATGTTCTCGCGGAAGATGGTCGTGCTGAACGGTTTGGCTGTGGCCTTAAGATGATAGAGCAGCGTCATGTCCGATCGCCGCTCCACGGTAACTGGAGCAAAATTCTGCGCTGCCGGAATCACGCGCGCCCGCGCTGCCACTTCCGCGTTCTCGCCCGGCTTGCGCTCGAGCGTCACTCCCACCGTAATCTCCCGCACTTCCCACTCGGTCCCGTTGAGCACTTCCAGTTGCAGGGTGTCGTCCTGAATCGACGCCGGTCCGTCGAGTTTCAACACTTCCGCCAGCGGCAGGTCTTCGATCAAAACCGGGTTGATCAGGATCGAGTTAGCACGACCATTGAACGTGAGGCTACAACTGATATCGGCAGACGTCAGCCTGAAATTCTTTCCGGATGCATCGCTGGAGAACACGATCTTCTCCGCGGACTTGACCCGCCTCACGTCTTCCATCGCCTGCGTCAGGTTGTCGTTATCAATCACGGGATGCGGCACTGGCGGCGCGACTTGCTCCACTTGCTGTTGCGCCTTGTCTCGCCGGAGATTGCGAGCCACGTCTCCCAGTGACGGCTCATCCTGTTGGGCCGCGAGCGCGCCTGGAAAGAGCAGCAGACACAGGGTCACCGCCCATAAGGCAGGCACTTTGACTCTCGGTAACCTGGAACCGGATGGTTTGGATCGCATACTGCTGCCCGAGCGTACTGGAAAACGAAAGTCCTCCCGCCGCTGATTCACAGTTAAATTCTAGGTGAGTGGTAACCGGATGGAAGTTACGTCAGGCAAACGATGGTATTAATACCTTAGCGAAGAAAAGGGTAGGAGGGCTTGCCAATTCGATCCAGGAAGCACGAAGGGCGCGCGATCGAAGCGACGCGCAACGGGACGCGCCCCCCGCTTTTTCGGCCAGATCAAAAGGTCTTACAGCAAACCGGACGTGCGAAAACGCGTGACCGGATCCGTTACGGGTACTGGCTCCCGCTTGAAAACCCAGCGGGCCACCGCAATCCCCAGAGCCGCATAACAGAGATGCCAAAGTTTCATAGAAGCCCTCCCCACGCCGGATTTTTGAACCTGGGGGTTGACGATCTTAGGTCCCGTCGTGAGTCCAAACTACCGCCACCTTATCGGCCAGTCCAGACCACCAAAGTGCTACGAGTGTCTCCAAAGAGTAATCAAAGGTAATCAGGAGGGGGATGGTTGCTAGTTTCCACCGTCCTCCCGCCAGTGAACTTGGGCTATTTTTCGGAGGCCCCTGCGGGACGGACCATTCTAGAAACCAGCAACTAACAACCAGAAACTCTGCTAACAACTGCTCTCGATCCAGCCGCCGCCGACCACCACGTCCGCGTCATAGAACACGGCCGCTTGTCCTGGGGTGATGGCGCGCTGCGCTTCGTCGAAGGTTACAAGGATCTGGTCTGGACCCTCAGTTTCTATGACGGCCGGCGCGGGCTGGTGCTTATGGCGGATCTTGACGGCAACCCGCATCGGGCCTGGCAACTCCGCGACCGAGATGAGGTTGACGCTCCGCGCCCGCAGCGTCCGCGAGTAAAGTTGTTCGTCATTGCCCACGACAACCTGGCGCGTGTCGTTCTTGATCTGGATCACATAGAGCGGCGAACCGGTCGCGACCCCTAGTCCCTTGCGCTGTCCGACGGTGAAATTATGAACGCCGCCGTGCTCGCCGATCACGCGCCCCTCGGGAGTCACCATTTCGCCCGATGCGTCCGGCAGCGCGCTTCCCTGCTCGGAAAGATAAGCTTCCAGAAAGGCCTTATAGTCGCCGCCCGGAACAAAACAGATTTCCTGCGAATCCGGCTTTTCGGCAATCACCAACCCATGCTTCCGGGCAAGTTCGCGAACTTCCGGCTTGGTCATGCCACCCAGCGGAAACAGAGTGCGGCTCAGTTGCTCCTGCGTCAGGCCAAAAAGAAAATACGTCTGGTCCTTCGCCTTGTCGGCTGGACGCTTGAGCAGCCAACGTCCATTTCGCTCATTCCACGCGATCTTGGCGTAGTGGCCTGTCGCGACCTGGTCTGCCCCAATTTGCCGGGCCACGACCAGCAACTGATCAAACTTCAAGTGATTGTTGCAGAGACTGCAGGGGATCGGAGTACGCCCGGAGAGATACTCCTCCACGAAAGGCCTAACCACTTCGCGCTCGAAACGCTCTTCATGGTTCACGACGTAGTACGGGATGCCAATGGTCTCGGCTACGCGCCGCGCATCGTACACGTCATCGAGCGAGCAGCAGCGCCCCTGCACCGACTCGGGCATGCCTTCGTGCCCGGCGAGTCTGCGCTGGTTCCAAAGCTGCATCGTCAGCCCGATGACGTTGT
>Ga0209698_10001645_pt1 | contig 25754 bp, 25 predicted proteins | sample LitLauG_LLR_2012_FD_187203 | JGI IMG/M metagenome (GOLD analysis project Ga0209698, IMG submission 187203) | Freshwater sediment microbial communities from Pennsylvania, USA - Little Laurel Run_MetaG_LLR_2012 (SPAdes) (version 2) | ecosystem: Environmental > Aquatic > Freshwater > Creek >... | reverse complement strand
GGCGAGCAGGCTCGCGGCGGTCGCTGCCGCTTTGTGGCAGCGCGCCACCTCGCGCACGCCGCAGCCCGGCGGGATCCCTCCCGGCTGGCGCAACGTCGGTCCCGCCGACCAGCCGCGGATCTACGTGCTGCACGGCCGACGTCACGAGGTCCGCGTCACGGGCCGCGCTGCGGATCCCTTGGTCGTCCTCGACGATCGCGTCGTCTCGCTCGAGGACGTCAGCATCGAGGCGAGCACGCTCACCGCCCGCATCGACGGCCGCCACCTGCGCTGCGAGCTGGCACTGGGCGAGGGGCGCGTCTATGTGGACGGGACCCTGGGCGGGATCGCCCTCGAGGTCGTCGAGCGCCTGGAGGCACCCGGCGCGGACGAGGCCCCCGGCTCGATGCACGCGCCCCTCCCTGGCGCCGTCCGCAACGTGGCAGTCTCCAAGGGTGCACAGGTGAAGGCAGGTGACGTGCTCATGGTCCTCGAGGCGATGAAGATGGAACACGCGATCCGCGCCCCGCATGACGGGACCGTCGATGACGTGCTCGTTGTCGACGGTGATCAGGTCATGGGCGGCGCGGTGCTCGCGGTGGTGCATCCCATCGAGGTCGCGCCATGAGCGGGGCGGTCCGCTACGAGCGCGTCGGCCCCGTCGCATGGATCACGATCGACCGGCCCGAGGCGCGCAACGCGATCAACGCCGAGGTCCGCGAGGGACTGTTCGAGGCGTCCCGGCGGTTCAACGACGACGACGCTGCGGTGCTCGTGCTCACGGGCTCGGGCGACATTGCGTTCTGCGCCGGCGCGGACCTCAAGGAGATGTCGTCGATGCGCCTGGAGGTGCCGCCCGCGGAGTTCCTCCCGGTGTTCGGGCGGTCGATCCGGATCGACAAGCCGACGATCGCGGCGGTCAACGGGGTCGCGTACGCGGGTGGGTTCCTGCTCTCCCAGATGTGCGACCTCTGCGTCGCGGCGGAGCACGCCCGGTTCGCCATCACAGAGGTAAAGGTGGGTCGCGGTGCGCCGTGGGCAGCGCCGCTGCCGTGGCTCGTCCCGCCGCGCATCGCGATGGAGCTGCTCGTCACCGGCGAGCCGATGTCAGCGGCGCGCGCCTATGACGTGGGGCTCGTCAACCGCGTCGTGCCGATCTCCGAGCTGCGTGCCGCCACCCAGAAGCTCGCCGAGGGCATCGCGGCCAACGCCCCGCTGTCGGTCGCGGCCGCGAAGAAGACCGTGTACCTGTCGCTCGCGGCGCCGTACAAGGCGGCCGACGAGCTGTGGGAGCCCGTCTACAAGTCCGAGGACGCCCAGGAGGGCCCCTTGAGCTTCGCCGAGAAGCGCGCGCCGAGGTGGAAGGGACGATGAGCGGCCCGGACCTCGCCGTGCTGGCCGCGCACCTCGCAGAGGAGACCGGCGCGCTGCGAGCGGTGCTCGAGGGAGCCCCCGCGCAGGCCTGGGTCACCGCGACCCCTGCGCAGGGTTGGAGCGTCGCGGACCAGGTCAGCCACCTCGCGTACTTCGACGAGGCGGCGACGACCTCGGTGCTCGACGCTGCCCGGTTCGCCCAGCTCGTCGACGACGCGGTCGCCGGCGGGCTCGGGTTCTGCGACCTGCTCGCCGAGCGGTACCGCGACCGCACGCCGACCGAGCTCCTCGCGTGGTGGCAGGGGGCCCGGGGCGCCATGGTGGCCGCGATGCTGGCGGCAGGTCCCTCCGCCCGCGTCCCGTGGTACGGCGTCGAGTTCTCCGTCGCCTCGTCGATGACGGGCCGGATCATGGAGACCTGGGCGCACGGCCAGGATGTGTGCGACGCGCTGAACGTCGAGCACCAGGTCACCGCCGCGCTCTTCGACGTCGCCCGCCTCTGCGCGAGGACGAGGGCGAACAGCTATGCGGCCCGCGGCCGCGCGGTCCCCGAGGGCGACGTCGACGTCGTCCTCAGCTCCCCCGGCGGCGAGACGTGGCGCTTCGGCGAGGTGGGGGGCGAGGTCATAAGGGGCGACGCGATCGAGTTCTGCCTAGTCGCGACCCAGCGCCGCAATGCCGCGGACACCTCGCTCGACGCCAGCGGACCCAACGCGGCGGAGTGGCTCACGATCGCCCAGGCGTTCGCCGGACCCGCCGGCCCCGGGCGGCCGCCCGCCGAGGTCGTCGCGTGAGCGCGCGAGCGGACCGCCCGGTGCGGATCGCAAACTGCTCGGGCTTCTTCGGCGACCACCTCGCCGCAGTGCGCGAGCTCCTCGACGGGCCCGACCCCATCGACGTGATCACCGGCGACTACCTCGCCGAGCTCACGATGCTGATCCTGTGGAAGATCCGACGCAAGAACCCCGAGTCGGGCTACGCGGCGTCCTTCGAGCTGCAGATGGCCGATGCGCTCGGTGACTGCCTCGAGCGCGGCATCAAGGTCGTCACGAATGCCGGTGGCCTCAACCCGCACGGCCTCCGGGCCCGCCTGCTCGCGATCGGCGAGGGGATCGGCCGCACCCCGCGGGTCGCGGTCGTCGAGGGCGACGACATCGCCTCGCGCCTCGGCGAGCTCGCCGCCGCGGGCGTCGAGATGCGCAACCTCGACACCGGCGCGTCGCTCGCCGAGCACATGGACGAGGTCGCCACGGCGAACGCGTACCTCGGTGGATTCGGCATCGCTCGGGCGCTCGAGGATGGCGCCGACGTCGTCATCACGGGCCGCGTGACCGATGCCTCCTTGGTCGTGGGGCCGGCGGCGTGGTGGCACGGCTGGGGGCCCGAGGATCTCGACGCGCTCGGCGGAGCGGTCGTCGCGGGCCACGTCATCGAGTGTGGCGCGCAGGCGACCGGCGGGAACTACCCGTTCCTCGAGGAGCTGACGAAGGGCTACCCGGGCTTTCCCATCTGCGAGGTGGCTCGCAACGGCAGCTTCGTGGCGACCAAGCAGCCCGGCACGGGCGGGGCGGTCACGGTCGGGACCGTCACCGCCCAGCTGCTCTACGAGCTCGGCGCCCCGCGCTACGACAACCCCGACGCCGCGCCGCGCTTCGACACGATCGAGCTCGAGCAGGTCGGCCGTGACCGGGTCCTGGTCTCGGGCGTCCGGGCGGAGTCGCCGACCGACAAGATCAAGGTGGCGCTGAACTTCGACGCGGGCTACCGCAACTCGATGACCCTCGTGCTCACGGGCCTCGACATCGAGCGCAAGGCGCGGCACGCGACCGCGCTGCTCGAAGAGCTCCTCGGCGGGACCGCGCAGTTCGAGACGTTCGACGCGCAGCTGGTCCGCACGGACCGCCCCGACGCACCGACCAATCCCGAGGCGACCGCGACGCTGCGCTTCTCGGTCAAGGACCCCGACAAGCAGAAGGTCGGCCGAAGGTTCTCCAACGCGGTGACCGAGCTCGCGCTCGCGAGCTATGCGGGGTTCTTCGTGACGAGCCCTCCGGGCGACGCGACCGCCTACGGGGTGTACTGGCCACTGCTCGTCCCGCGCGACGTGATCGAGCACGCGGTCGTCCTCGCCGAGGGCGAGCGGGTCGTGATCGAGCACGCGGCGCTCGGCGAGGTCGCCGTCGAGGCGCCGCGGCCCCCTCGCGCCGAGGCGCCGACCGGGCCGAGCACCCTGCGGCCGCTCGGCGACGTGGTCGGGGCTCGATCCGGCGACAAGGGCGGCAACGCGAATGTCGGGCTGTGGGCGCGGAGCGACGAGGCGTACGCCTGGCTCGCCGAGACGCTCACGGTCGAGGTCTTCAAGGACCTCGTCGAAGAGGCGAGGGACCTCGAGGTGCGCCGCTACGAGCTGGCGAACCTGCGGGCGCTGAACTTCGTCGTGGTGGGGATCCTCGGCGAGGGCGTCGCGAGCTCGACGAGGTTCGACCCGCAGGCCAAGGGGCTGGGGGAGTACGTGCGCTCGAGGTACATGGAGGTCCCCGACGCACTGGTGGCCGTCGAATAGGGATCACCGCTGGTCACACCCGAGGCCACTTGCGCCCCGTGCCCCCGTAGCATTGGGCGATGCGCCGGGTGCTCTCCGTGTCGGCTGCGCTCGCACTCGTGGCGGCGACAGCGCTTGCCACGCCTGCGGGCGCGTCCGCCCCGAGGTCCCACAAGGTCAACTGCGCCGCGCCGATGGTGCCCGGTGCGAACCTGCGCGGCTGCGACTTCTCGCACCGCCAGCTCTCCCACGTCAACCTCTCCGGCGCGGACCTCGGGGGCGCCAACTTCTCGGGTGCCTCGCTCTACAACGCCGTGCTCTTCGGCGCGAACCTCTACGGCGCGGACCTCGCGGGGGCGAACCTCGCGCTCGCAAACCTGACGAGCGCGAAGCTCGGGCACGCGAACCTGCGGGGGGCGACGATCGTCCAGGCCGTGTTCGCGGGCGCACAGCTCACCGGGGTGGCCACGAGCGGCCTGCTGGGGCGTCCCGCGTCGCTGCCGGGGCGCTACTTCCTCAAGGTCGGCGCGCTGTTCGGACCCGGCGTCAACCTCTCCGGGGACGTCTTGAGGGGCCTCGACCTGCACCGCGCCGACCTCTCGCACGCGAACCTCTCGCACGCCGACCTGTCGCACGACGATCTCACCCGGTCCAACCTCGACGGGGCGAACCTCGTCGGCGCGCGACTCACGGGTGCGACGATCACGAAGCTCGCGCTGCACGACGCGGTCCTGTTCGCCCCCAACAAGTCGGGACTCGTCACCGGCGGCCTCGTCGGCACCCCCCGCAAGCTCCCCTACGGCTTCGAGCTCGTGAACGGCTACTTCGTCGGTCCGGGTGCGAACCTCGCGCACGCCAACCTCACCCACACGTACCTTCCGGACATCAACCTGACGGGCGCGGACCTCGACCACGCCAACCTCGCCGACGCCGTGCTGTGGGGCGCGGTGTTCTCCGTGACCGCGATGGTCGCGACGAGCTTCGCGCACGCCAGCCTCCGGAGCGCCAACTTCTCCAACGTCGACGTCCGCTCGGTGAACTTCTCGCGCGCGGTGCTGACCGGCCTGCGCACCTCGGCGATCGTGTCGGGCCGGCTCCCGGCGGGTTGGGTGAACGTCGACGGCCACCTCGTCGGTCCTGGCGCGAACCTCTCGGGCGCGAACCTGTCCGACGCGAGCTTCGGTCGGGCGGTGCTCAACGGCGCGGTGCTGACCGGGGCGAACCTCTCGGGGTCGAACCTCGCGCACGCCAGCCTTGCCCACGTCTACTCCGGCCGCCTCTTGGTGCGCGGGACCGCCCCCGTGCTCCCGGGAGCCTGGGAGCTGTTCCGCGGCTACCTCCTCGGCCCCGGGGCCAACGTCGCGAGGGCGGGATTCCAGAACGGGGCGCTCGCACACGTGAACCTCTCCGCGGCGACGCTGGTCGGGACCATCCTGCAGAACGCCAACCTCACCTACGCGAACTTCGTCCGCGCCGACCTCGTCGGCGTCAACCTCCAGCACGCGAACCTCTCGCACGCGCGGCTGGCCGGGGTGATGTCCTCCAAGCTCATCGGCCATCCCGTCGCGCTGCCGCCGCACTGGCGGATCCAGGCCGGCGCACTTGTGCACTTCTGAGCGAGCGTCCCGGGTGGCCCGGACTCCGAGGGTCCCTCTAGTACCGTTCCATCTGCCACGCAACGCAGTGACTGCGGACCGACAAGGAGCGCACATGGCACGCATGTCGACGCGGCTCCGCCTCGTCGGTGCCGCCGCGCTCGTCGCCTCGACGGTCTCCCTCGCCACGGCCGCGACCCCTGGCACGGCGACCGCGGCCACGACCAAGGTCCTCGCCGGCAGCGTCCTGCGTCACCTCCCGCCGGGCGCCAAGGTGCTCGGCGCGCTGCCCGCGACGCGCCGGATCGGCTTCGAGGTCGTCTTGGCGTTCCACGACCCCGCGCGCCTCGCGGCCCTGGTCGCCTCGCAGTACGACGCGCGCTCCGCCTCGTTCCACCGGTTCCTCACGCCGGCGGCGTTCGCGTCGCGCTTCGGCGCGACGAGCTCGGAGGTGGGCGCGGTCACCGGGTGGCTGCGAGCTCAGGGGATCACGCCCGGGGCGCTGTCGGCGAACCGCCTCGTGCTGTCGGCCTCGGCGCCCTCGGGGACGCTCGCGTCGGTGCTGCACACGAGGTTCGCGCTCATCTCGACGAGCACGGGCCGGCTCGCCTACGCCAACCGGACCGCGCCGGTCGTGCCCGCGTCGATCGCGACCTCGGTCGTCGGCATCGTGGGGCTCGACGACCTCTCGACGGCACACACCTCGATGGTGCGCCTGCACCGCGTCGCGGCGGGGCACCGCGCGCTGCGCAGCGCGCCGCGGGCGTCGGCCAAGATGGGCCTCGGCCCCGTGGCGTGCAGCTACGCGGCGACCGCAGCCTTCAACAACGGCTCGTTCACCGCCAGCGGCATCGCGCGCTACTACGGCATGACGCCGCTGTACGGCCTCGGTGACGCCGGCCAGGGCGTGCGCGTCGCGATCGAGGAGTTCGAGCCGTTCTCCAGCGCGGACATCGAGAAGTTCCAGGCCTGCTACGGCACCCACGCGCAGGTCCGCGCGCACGACGTCGTGAGCTCGCCGGGCAGCGGCCCGGGCAGCGGCGAGTCGGCCCTCGACATCGAGAACGTGATCGGCGCCGCGCCCCGCGCGTCGGTCGACGTCTTCCAGACCGGGACCAACTCCGACGCGAGCCAGGTCGAGCTGCTCACGCGCATGGTCGACAGCGGCGACAAGGTGATCTCGACGTCGTGGGGCAGCTGCGAGCCCGAGACCACCTACAGCGTCATGCTCGCCGAGCACAACCTTCTGCTGCAGTCCCAGGCCCAGGGCCAGGTGATGTTCGCCGCCGCCGGCGACGGCGGGGCGACGGACTGCTACCCCAACGCGGCGACGACCTCGGACAACTGGCTCGTCACCGTCGACGACCCCGCCAGCCAGCCGTACGTGGTGGGCGTCGGCGGCACGTCGGCGACCGGCGCGGGCGAGGTGGTCTGGAACGACGGCGGGGGCGCGGGCGGCGGCGGGCTCTCGAGCGTCGAGTGCATGCCGGGCTACCAGGACAACGTCGCGGTTCCCGGACTGATCAACGCGTACTCGTCGAAGAACACCTCGTCGTGCCCCGTCGCGCCGTCGTACGCGCGCCAGGTGCCCGACGTCACCGCGGTCGCCGACCCCGCGACCGGCTACACGGTCATCGTCGGGAACTCCTGGGGCGCGATCGGCGGCACGAGCGGCGCGGCGCCGCTGTGGGCGGGCGCCGCCGCGCTCGTGCTCGCCTCGCCGTACTGCCGCTCGCTCGGCGCCACGGCGGGCGTGACCGCCGAGTCCCTCTACGCGCTCGCGGCGACCCACTTTCGCTCCCAGGGCCTGCGTGACGTGACGAGCGGCGACAACGCGGTGCCCGCGGCGTTCGCCGGCGATGCGAGCCCGCCACCGGTGGAGGGCTACCCTGCCGCGCCCGGCTACGACCTCGCGAGCGGGCTGGGGTCGCCGTCGCTCACGGCGCGCTCCACGTCGCGCGCCGGCGACCTGTTCCACGCCGGGCTCGCGTCGCTGCTCTGCTACGACGCCGCGCCGCCGGGGCCCGCGACGGTCCGCACGGTGGTGCCCGACCGCGTCGCGAGCAACCGGCCCACGCGCGTGGCCATCACCGGCACGGGATTCTTCCCCGTGGCCGGCGCCGACCATGTCGTCATCGACGGCAGGGTGCTCGTCGCGTCGTGCAGCTCGAGGACCCGCTGCACCGTGGTCCTTCCGGGGCTCCCCGCGACGACGGCGAACCTGCGCGTTCAGGTCCAGACGATCGCGACGTCGCCGGCGGTCCCCTCGGACCTCGTGACGTTCGTGGCCGCGCCGACGCTCGTCGCGATGTCCGCGCACGCGGGCGCGCCCGGCGCGCGCCTGGTGCTGCGCGGCAGCGGGTTCAGCGGCCAGCTGGGCGTGAAGTTCGGGATCTGGTCCGCCCGCATCCTTCGTCGCGTCTCGGCGAGCGAGCTCGTCGTCGTGGTCCCCCCCGGCGCGGGTGACGTCTACGTCACGGTGCGCGCCGTCGGCGGCGCCACCGTGCTGCGCCCCGCGGGGCTGTTCCGCTTCTAGTCCCCTGGCCCGCGCGCGGCGACGACGCCCACGAGAAGCGGCAGCCCCTCGACGCGACGTGCCTCGAGGACCTCGGCGCCCGTGGCGCGCAGCACGCCCTCGAAGCCCGCGAGGTCCGGCGCGGCCGCGACGGCGGTGCGCATCGTGACCGCGACGTAGGGGCCCCGCAGCACCGCGGGCAGCCTCGTCGTCGACGCGAACGCGGCGAAGGTCCCCGCGTCGCACGCCCCGTCGAGCTCGACCACCGCGAGGCGCCCGCCGGGGCGCAGCACCCGAAGGCACTCTTCGACCCCGCGCGCAGGTCCGTCCCAGTGCTTCCAGGCGCACGAGGCGATCACCGCGTCGAACGCCGCGTCGGCGAACGGCAGCTGCTCGGCGGCCGCGCGGCAGCCGGCGACCGCGCGGCCGCGGGCGACCAGCGACATCTGGGCCGACGATGGGTCGATGCCGACGACCTGTGCGCCCGCGGCGGCGAGCCGGGCGGCGAGCGTCCCTCCCCCGCAGCCGACGTCGAGGACGCGCCCGGTCGCCGCGTGCGCGACGAGGGGCTCGACCGCGTCGGCGAGCGCGGGTGCGATCAGGGCGTGGAACGCGAGCGCCTCGGGCGCGCTGAAGGGTCGCCGGCACATCGCGAGCGCGAGTCGCGCCGAGGTCCGCGGGTCGTCGGGAGCGCTGGCCACGTGGGCGCGCAGGGCGCGCAGGTAGCCCCGCGTCGCGCGCTGCTGCGCGGCCGTGCCGAACCTGCCCGCGGCCCTCGCGTACCAGGTGGCGGGCGTCGAGAACGCGCGGATCGAAAAGACGACGTCGCCGCTGGCGTCGATCGTGACCTCGAAGCGCTCCTCGCCGCGCTCGGGGTGCCCCGGGAGGGTCGCGTAGGCGAATCCGAAGCGCCCCGGTGCCTCGTCGACCTCGACGATCCTGCACGGGGCCGCGAGCGAGATCCACGGCGTGCCCACCGTGACGAGCACCGTGGCCCCCGCGGCGACCGGCGCCGCCGCGGGCAGCACGGTCATCCCCGCGACGCGATGGGCGCGCCAGGTGCGGAGCCCCTCGACGGCGCGGTCGAAGTCCCGGGCTCCCCGGCCGATCACCGCCGCGGCGCGGACGTGGTGGTAGCGAGCGGGCAGCACGTCGTGCGCCGTCGCGCCCAGCTCAGCGCACGTGGGCCACGTCGCACTCGCCGCGGCGAGCGCCCTCGCCACGCCGCGGGGGTCGCGTGGCGCGACGAGGGTCACGTCAGATTCGGCAGGCCGGCGTCGCGCCGGGCAGCCGGTGGCGGTTGCGCGCGACGACGCGGTACGCGGGCTCGGCGAGCATCGCGACCGGGGCGAGCTCGAGGAGCCGGCCGAGCACGCCCAGGGCCCCGCCCGAGGCAACAAGCGCCGCGGCGACCGCGTCGGCACCGCGCCGTGCGCGCGTGCCCTCGAGCCAGTACGCGGCGTCGCCGAACGCCTCGGGCGCGACGCCGGCGGCCGCGGCGAGAGCGGGGTCCAGGCGCTGCGAGGACGTGGCGGCGACGTCGGCCCCCTCGGGCCAGCGCGCCTCGATCCAGCGCGCCGCGGCGGTGCAAAAGCCGCAGTCGCCGTCGTAGACGAGCACGGCGCGGGGCATCTACGGACGCTATAGGCGTCGCGGTGGTCGGGCTGCCCGGATTTGAACCGGGGACCTCTGCGTCCCGAACGCAGCGCGCTAACCAAACTGCGCTACAGCCCGTCGCGGGTTGCCCCGCGGGAGTAGAACCCTAGACCACCGCGGGGGACCCGACCCCGTCGTCAGCCCTCGGAGCCCACGGCAGGCGCCGCGACGCGCTTCGCGACGACCTCGGTGATCCGCCGCCGCTCCATGGACTGCACGCGCAGCTCCCAGTCGCCGACCTCGACGCAGTCCCCGGGCTCGGGGATCCGGTCCAGGCGCTCCAAGAGGAAGCCGCCGATCGTCACGTAGTCCCCGTCGGGCAGCTCGACGCCCAGGTGCTCGGCGACGTCATCGACGCCCGCCTGGCCGTCGATGAGCCAGCGGCTCGCGTCGATGCGGGCGAAGTCGGGCTCCTCGTCCTCGTCGAACTCGTCGCCGAGGTCCCCGACGAGCGGCTCGAGCAGGTCGCGGAGCGTGACGACGCCACCGACGCCGCCGTACTCGTCGAGCACGACGGCGAACGTTCGGCGCAGCGATCGCATCTCGGCGAGGGCCTCGAGCACGCCCATGGACTCGGGCAGCAGCAGCGGCGGCCGGCGCACCTTTCGGGAGATCTCGTTGGTGTCCGGGAGCGCCGCGCCGACGCCGTGCTCCGCCTTGGAGCTTCGGAACAGGTCGCTGACGAACAGCACCCCGTCGACGTCGTCGAGCTCCTCGGTGAGCGCGACGGGGAAGGCGCGGTGGCCGCTGTCGCGGATGGCCTCGGCGACCGCCTCGGGCGTCACCGGCATCGACAGGAAGGTGACGTCGACGCGCGGGGTCATGACCTCCTTGAGCTCCATCGTGCGCAGCTCGCCGACGCGCTCGACGATCAGGCGCTCCTGGACGTCCGCGGGGTCGTCACCCTCGTGGGAGCGGCGACGCCTCTTCGCGCGCGACGAGCGTTCGTCGGCTGGCTCAGCCATGAGCCGCGAGGTCCGCGGCGCCTCGCGCCCCGACCGTCACGGGCCGCCACGCGTCGTCCTCGAAGGTCGCGCCGTCGAGCAGCGCGCGCACCGCGCGACGCAGCCTCGCGGGCTCGAGCGGCTTGACGCAGAACCCCTCGGCGCCCGCCCGGCGCGCCAAGAACACGTCGGGCCGGCGGTCGAGCAGCAGCAGCACGGGCACGTGGAAGGCGAAGCCCGCCGACTCCTGGTTGCGAAGCTCGGCGGTGATGGCGATCCCGCCCATCGAGGAGATCTGCAGGTCGATGACCGCCAGGTCGACCTCGGCGTCGATGGCCTCCTCGACGGCCTCGGGACCCGTGGCCGCCTCGAGCACCTCGACGTCGGGACCCTCGATGGTCGCACGCACCGACGCCCGCAGCGAGGCCAGGTCGCTCGCGACGAGGACGCGTGCCATGGGGCGGATCGTATCGGACGCGGGCAGCGCGCCCGCGGGGTCAGCCGCCCAGCTCGTCGGCGACCTTCGCGAGGCCCTCGACGTCGCGCGCGGGCGCGGCCGACAGCGCCACCCGGGCGACGGGCGCGGCGCCGAACAGGTCCCCCACGCCCGCGGCCGTCGCCGCGTCGTGGCGCGCCGCGCGCTCGAGGGCGCGCAGCGCGTCGAGCTGCGCCCCGAGGGTCCCGGTCGCCACGGGCAGCGACTCGGGGTCCACGTCGATGAGCGAGGGCATGCACCGGTTGAGGACGGCTGCCGCGGGGATGACCCCGCGCGCGGCGAGGTGCGTGCAGAACCATGCCGCCTCTTCGAGGGCGTCGGGGGTGGGCGTGGTGACGAGCACGTAGGCGGTGCTCGGCGCGGCGAGCAGCTCCTTGACGGCCCCGGCGCGGTCCGCGAATCCCTGCTGCATCCCGGCGAAGGCCTGGAAGAACGCGACCGCGTCATCGACGAGCTCGCCGCCGACGACCGCGGAGATGCCGCGCAACAGCGCGGTGGTCGCCGCGCCGGCGGCACGAAGCGACAGCCGCGTCGGCGCGAGGAGCGCACGCACGACGCGATGCCCGAGGAAGCGAAGGAGCCGATCCGGCGCGTCGAGGAGCTCGAGGGCGTTGCGCGTCGGCGGGGTGTCGACGACGACGACGTCGTAGGCCTCCGTGGCGTCGAGCTCGTAGAGCCGCTCCATCGCCATGTACTCCTGGGTGCCGCCGAGCGCGGTGGCGAGCGAGCGGTACAGCGGGTTGCGCCGGATGGCCTCGGCCTGCGCGACGCTGCCCGCGTGGCGCTCGACGAGCGCGTCGAAGGTCGACGACGCGTGGAGCTGGACCGCGTGGAGCTGGCCGGTCCAGTCGCCGGCGACCTCGACGGGAACGTCGCTCGGCGTGTCGATGCCCAGGGCGCCCGCGAGCCGGCGCGCGGGGTCCACGGTCACGACGCAGACGCGCTCGCCGCGGCGCGCGAGGCCGACGGCCAGCGCGGCCGCGACGGTGGTCTTGCCGACGCCGCCCGCACCGCAGACGACCACGACGGGGCGACCCTGCAGGACGTCGAGCACGCCGGTCATCGTGGGTCCCGCATCGACTCGATCGCGCCCCGCAGCGCGTCGGCGAGCTGGTCGATCTCGTCGGGACCGAGCCGCGTCGCCTCGAGCTGGGGCATCGAGAGCAGGCGCAGCGGGAGGGCCTCGGCGAGGCGCTCGACCTCGTTGGCGGCAACCCGCTCGCGCTGGGTCTCGAAGGCCCTCGCCGCCTCGACGGCGGTGGCGAGCTCGGCGGTGAGCGTCGCGGCCTCCTCGTCGCGAAGGGGTCGGGCCAGCGCGGGGTCCGGGGCGCGGTACTGGTTGACCACGATCTCGGCGAGCGCGACGCCGGCGCGGTCCTCGACCTCGTAGGCGGCCTCGATCGTCTCGTCGACGGCGAGCTCGCGCGGCAGCGTGACGAGCAGCACGCGGCACCGCGCGGGATCCGACAGCATCTCGACGACCTCCTCGGCCTGGCGGCGCACGGGACCGCCGCGCGCCGCGGTCGCGAGCCCCGCAGGCGAGGTGAGCAGGGTGATCGCGTGACCGGTGGCCGGCGCGTCGACGACGATCAGGTCGTAGCCGCCGTCGCGCTCGAGGGCCTTGAGCTTGCCGAGCACGAGCACCTCGCGGATGCCAGGGATCGCGAAGGAGACGACCTCGAGCGCACCCGAGGAGCGCAGCCGGCGCACGACCGCGCCGAGCGAGCGGGCGCGGAGCCACTCGACGAGCGCGTCGTCAGGCCGGATGCGCCGCGCGGTGACAGAGCCACCAGAGGGGTCCTCGACGACGAGCCGCTCGTCCCAGTCCAAGGAGCCCTCGACGCCGAGCGAGCGCGGCAGCTCGGGTCGCCCCTCGAGCTCGACGACGAGGACTCGCAGCCCGAGGCGCGCGGCGAGCACCGCGACGACGGCGGTGGTCGTCGACTTGCCGACGCCGCCCTTGCCGGCGACCACGAGGACCTTGGATCGGCGCAGGAACGAAGCCGGGTCCACTGCCGGAGGGTACCGCCGCTCGTGCCTGCCTCACGCAGAAGGCCTGTTCAGAGGCCTTGTCGCGGCGCCGCGGTATCGGTACTTTCTTCTATCTGGAGGGGGCCCATCTCAGGGGGGTAGGGCAATGGCAATCGTCATGGAGGAGTGGCAGCGCCACGCTGCGTGCAAGGGGCCGAAGGCGGAGCTGTTCTTCCCGCCGTCGATGCCCGAGCGCAAGGAGGAGCGACTCGCGCGAGAGCGCGAGGCCAAGTCGATCTGCGCGTCGTGCGACGTGTCGTCGGACTGCCTTCAGTACGCGCTGCGGATCCGCGAGGCGCACGGCATCTGGGGTGGCACCACCGAGCTCGAGCGGCGCATCATCGCCGAGCGCCAGGCCAGCTGAGCGGCGCTAGGCGGTCGGCCGCATCGCCGCTGCCGCGGCCTGCACGCCCGGGGACCCGCACACCGACGCGGGCTGCTGCCCGTCCGCGGCGCAGATCGCGGCGCTGAGGTAGTTCGCGGACGCGACGATCGCGCGCGTCACGGGGTTGCCCGGGTCCACGAGCGCGCCCGCGATCTGCTCGCGCGTCTCGCCGGCGAGCGCCAGCGGGCTGAACGCCGCAAGTCGGACGACGTAGGCGTTGGCGATGTCGACGAAGGGGTAGCCCGCGGACGCTCCGAGCTGTCGCTCGAGGTTGCGGAACCTCGACGGGAGCGACGCGAGACGCTGGTAGTTCGTCGTGGTCGGCACGTCGGAGCGAACCTCGTAGGCGCGGAGCACCACGCGGTGGCTCGAGTAGGACACGCCGTTGAAGGTGAACGAGGGCGTCGACGGCGCGAAGTCCAGCGCCGACGAGTCCATGTCGTAGAGCGAGGGGAACTTCCCGAACCGAGACAGCGCCGCGATCAGCGCCCAGCGCTCCGATGCGCAGAACGAGCAGTACTCCGCGCCGACGAACAGCACTCCGGCGAGCCGGTGCCCCGCGGCGCTCGTGAAGTCGAGCCGCCGGAGCCCCGACACGGCGACGGGTGCGGCGATGGGGACGGTGGGGGAGCCCACGCCGACGGCGTCGTAGACCGATGCGGGGATCGACGTCACCTCTGCGAGCACGGCCGCCGGGGTGACCGCCTGGGAGGTCGTGGTGCGCGGCAGCGTCGAGCCGCCCACGACCTTGACGAGCACGAGGGTCCCGACGAGCGCCACGACGACGCCGATCGCCAGCCAGGTCCACACGGCGCCCCGCCGCCTGACGTGCTGGTGCGCCTCCGTGGGCGCCGCGGGCCCGGTCGTCGCCGTCACGGTCACGTCCGGGCCCGAGTGCGCGTCAGCGCCTCGCCCACCCGAGCATCCGCGGGACCGACTGGACGATCAGCACGAACAGCACGAACGTGACGACGTGGACCCCCGTGCAGTACTCGCAGATCGCGCCCAGGATCACGAGCTCGACGGTCATGAGCCAGAGCACCGAGACCATCCCGACGATCGACAGGGCGAACCGCGCGATGTGCACGGCGCGCGCCCGTGCCCGCCAGGCCCACGGCGAGCACAGCGCGGACATCGCGACGTACTGGACCAGCCCGAGCACGGCAACGGGGATCCCGAGCACGCGCGAGTATTTCGAGGTGGTCACCAGGCTGCAGTTGAGCCAGCCGGACTTCGAGCACGCGAGCGTCTTGTTCCCCGTGTAGTGCTCGTAGGTCATGTAGATCGACAGGCCGAGCCCTATGAGCGCGAAGGCGAAGGTGGCGACCACCAAGAGCCGCGAGGGCGTGTAGTCGTCCTCCGCCTCGTCCTCGAACGCGTCCACGGCCCCCGCCTCGGGGGCGGCGTCGGTCATCTCAGAACGTCAGCTTGAGCGCCTTGGCGGCGGCCTGGACACCCGAGGACTGGCAGACCGACCCGGGCTGGCCCTTCGTCGAGGCGCAGATCCCCGCGGAGTAGTAGTTCGACATCGCGATGATCGCCTGGGTGACCTGGTTCGTGGGGTCCGTCAGGTTCGCCGCGATCGTCTCGCGACTCTGGCCCGCGAGCGCGTTCGGGTCGTAGGCCGTGCCGACGGTGAACACCTTGTTGCCGATGTCGAGGAACGGGAAGTAGCCCTTCGGGTTGTACTTGGACAACAGCAGCTGCTCTTTGGCCGGTGTCGCCTGGAGCTGGACGCCGTTGTTGATCGGGCCCACCACCTCGTAGGTCTTGAACACGATGTACTTCGAGGAGTAGTTGGTCCCGTAGAACGAGAACGTCGGAGTGTTCGGCGCGATGTCGTTGGGCGCGGAGCTCATCGTGTAGAGCTTGTCCCAGGACCCGAACCGCGAGAACGCCGCGATCATCGCCCACCGGGTGGCCGCGCAGTACGGGCAGTACTCCGCCCCCCAGTAGAACGATCCGGGCATCGGCTTGTTGTTGACGAGGTAGGTCAGCGGCGGCTGGCCCGGCAGGTAGGTGGGCGGGTTGATGGTCAGCCCCGAGGTGATCCCGACGGTGTTGTAGACCGACGCGGGGATCTGGGTGACCTCGTTGAGCACCGGCTGGGTGACCAGCACGTACTTGCCACCCTTTGGCGGTGGCGCGGTGACCTTGATGATCACGAGGGCCGCCACGATCGCCACGACGATCCCGATCGCGATCCAGGTCCACATCGCTCCCTTGGAACGACGCCCCCGGTTCTGCGCCTTGGGCTTGTTGACGGGCTTCTTACGGTTGTCGGCCACGGTCTCCCTCTGTGTCTGCCCGCACCACCCGCGAGCAGGATACTCACGTCTCGGGGATCTCCGGCGCCGCCTCGCTAGGTTGGCTGCGTGGCGAGCGAAATGGTCCCGAGGCCAGCGGCGACGGTGATCTTGGCCCGGGACCGCGCCGAGGGCGGATTCGAGGTCCTCATGCTGCTGCGGAACCTCAACAGCGACTTCGTCGGCGGTGCCTACGTCTTTCCCGGCGGCGCGGTCGATCCCGTCGACGCGACCGACGAGGCGACGGCGCGCTGCAGGGGCCTCGACGACGCCGAGGCGTCGCTCATCCTCGGCGTGGGCACCGGCGGCCTCGCCTACTGGATCGCGTGCCTGCGCGAGCTGTTCGAGGAGGCGGGCCTCTTGCTCGCGGCGCGCGACGACGGCTCCTCGATCGACATGGCCGACGCGGCGACGACCGCGCGATTCGCCGCGCACCGCATCGAGATCAACGCGGGCCGGCGGCGGCTCCTCGACGTCGTGGCCGAAGAGGGGCTGGTGCTGGACCTCTCGACGCTCTGCTACTTCGCGCACTGGGTCACCCCGGTCGGGCCGCCACGTCGCTACGACACGAGGTTCTTCGTCGCCGCGGCGCCACCTGACCAGGTGCCCGTGCACGACGACAAGGAGCTGGTCGCCAACACATGGGTCACGCCCCGCGAGGCCCTTGAGCGCCACGAGCGCGGCGAGATGCAGCTGATCCTCCCGACGATCAAGAACCTCGAGGCGATCGCGAGGTTCGAGTCCTCGGCCGAGCTGCTCGATGCCGCTCGGAGCGAGACGTCGGTCCCGCGCATCCAGCCGCGCATCATCGCCGACGGCAATGGAGTGCGGATCCTGCTGCCGGGCGACGAGGGCTTCGACGATCCGGGAGCCGCGGAGGTCGCGTCGGGCTCGGTGCGCAATGCCGACATCACGCGCGCGGCCAACGACGCCGCCCGCTGATGCCCTCGCCGGGACCCCTCCCGGACCTCGCGGTCGGCCCGCCGTGCATTCCGGGCGTGCCCGTGGCGCTCGACCCCGTCGTCGCCCGGCTGACCGCGCCGAACCCGTCGATGATGACGGGCCCGGGAACCAACACGTACGTGGTCGGCACCGACGAGGTCGTGGTCCTGGACCCCGGCCCCCTCGTCCAGGCGCACCTCGACGCGATCGTCGACCTCGTCGGGGGTCGTCGCGTGCGCGCCGTGTGCGTGACGCACCACCATCACGACCACGGCGAGGCCGCCGATGAGCTCGCGGCGCGGCTGGGCGCCCCGGTGCTCGCGCACGGGCACGCCTCGCTTCGTGTTGACGAGGCGGTCGGCGACGGCGACGAGGTCGTGGCCGGCGACGTGCGCCTCGTCGCGTGGCACACGCCCGGACACGCCTCGGACCACCTGTGCTTCCTCATCGAGCCGCTCGGGTGGCTGCTGACGGGCGACCACCTCATGGAGGGCTCCACCGTCGTGATCCGCCCACCCGACGGGGACCTCACCGACTACCTCGCGCAGGTCGCGCGGGTGCGCGACGCCGCGGACCTCGGCGCCCTCGTCCCGGGCCACGGGCGCCAGCTGGGCGATCCGGTGCGCTGTGCGGCCGACGTGCTCGAGCACCGCGCGCGCCGGGGCGAGGTGGTGGCAGCGGCGCTGCGCTCGCTCGGCTCGGCCGACGCCGCCCAGGTGCGCGCCGTTGCCTACGCCGACGTCGGCGTGGAGCGCGACGAGGTCGCCACCGCCTCGTGCTGGGCGCACCTGCTCGCCCTCGTCACCCAGGGCGCGGCCACGTCGAGCGGCGCGCGCGACGACCCGCGGGCGATCTTCAGCTCGGCGCGCTGACGCCCCGGCCCTGGAGCGCCTGGTCCATCGCGTCCAGCAGCCGCGCGGTGCACCCCTGGGCGCCCGGCGGCGGTGCGAGCTCGGCGACGATCCGAAGAGCGAGCCCGCGCAGCGCCTCGCCCGCCGGACGCCCCGTGAGCGCGACGCCCCGGCCCTCGTCGGCCTCGGTCGGCAGCGCCGGGTCGAACGGGACCGACGCGAGCAGCTCGACGCCGAGCTGCTCGGCGAGTCGGGCCCCGCCGCCCTCGCCGAACAGCGCGTAGGTCACGTCGTGCTCGCACGTGAACGAGCTCATGTTCTCGATGACGCCGAGCACGCGGAGGTTCGCGCGCCGGGCGAGGTCGCCTGCGCGTGCTGCGATGAGCTGCGCGGCGAGCGGCGGGGTGGTCACGAGCAGCACGCCGGTCTGCGGGAGGGTGCGCGCGAGGCCCATCGGAACGTCGCTCGTGCCCGGCGGCAGGTCGACCAGCAGGTAGTCGATCCCTGACCAGTCGGCATCCTCGATGAACTGCTGCACCGCCTTGTTGAGCACCAGCCCGCGCCACATGAGGGCCTGGTCCTCCTCGGCGAGGAAGCCCATGGACACCACGCGCAGCTCGCCCGTGCCGACCTTTGCGGACTTGGGGACGAGCCGCCCCTCGCGCGCCTCGAGGGGCCCCGACATCCCGAGGAGCCTCGGGAGGCTGAAGCCCCCGACGTCGGCGTCGATCACGCCGACTGTGTGGCCGAGCGAGGCGAGCGCGACGGCGAGGTTGGCGGTGACCGAGGACTTGCCCACCCCGCCTTTGCCCGACCCGATGGCGAGCACGGGGACGGTGCCGGCGATGGTGGTCGTCGGCGCGCGCTCCTGGGCGATGCGCCGCGCGGCGTCCATGAGCGCCGCCTTCTCGGCGGGCCCGAGGACCCCGACTTCGAGCTCGACGACCGAGACGCCGTCGAGCCCCGCCAGCGCGGTGCGGACGTCGCGCTCGATCCTCGAGCGAAGCGGGCACGACACCGTGGTGAGCGCGATGCCCACCGTGGCGGTGCCGTCCTCGGCCAGCTCGGCACGCGTGACCATCCCGAGGCTCACGATGTCGGCGCCCAGCTCGGGGTCCACGACCCCGCGGAGCCGGGCGAGCACGGTGGCATCGAGGGGGGCCGCCACGGTTCGAGGCTACCGGCGCCCGCGCGCGGACCGACGGGCCGCACCGCTACGATCGGTGTCCTGCGGCGCGATGGTTCGCGCCGACGAGCGTCCCACGGAGGTGCCATGGCGACCACAGCGACCGTCTCGATCTCGCGCAAGCAGGAGCCCATCGTGCTGACCGACGCCGCCGCGGCGAAGGTGGCCGAGCTGCTCGCCGCAGAGGAGGACGCCGAGAGCCTCGCGCTGCGCGTCGCGGTGAAGCCTGGCGGGTGCTCGGGCTTTTCCTACGACATGTTCTTCGACACCGAGGTCGCAGCGGACGACCTGGTCCGCAGCTTCGGTGCGGTGCGCGTCGTCGTCGACCCCAAGAGCGCCGAGCTGCTCACGGGCGCCTCGCTCGACTACTCCGACGGCCTGCAGGGGGCGGGGTTCCACATCACGAACCCCAACGCGACCTCGACCTGCGGCTGCGGCAGCTCGTTCAGCTGACCGACGCCGCCGCTGGGGCGGCCGTCGCCTTCGTGCTCAACGGCGTCGACGTCACCGCGTCGGGCGCCGGCACGCTGCTCGACGCGCTGCGCGACGAGCTCGGGCGCCTCGACGTCAAGGACGGCTGCGCGCCCCAGGGACAGTGCGGGTGCTGCACCGTGCTCGTCGACGGGGCGCCGCGCGTCGCGTGCGTGACCCCCCTCGCTCGCGTCGAGGGCCGAGAGGTCACGACGCTCGACGGGCTCGACGAGTCGGAGCTGGCGCGCCTGCTCGACGCGTTCGACCAGGTCGCCGCCTCACAGTGCGGGTTCTGCACGCCGGGGATCCTCGTTCGGCTCTGCGCGGCCGCGCGCAAGGGCCCGCTCGACGACCGCGCCGCGCGCGCCGCGCTCGCCGCGCACCTGTGCCGGTGCACCGGCTTCCAGCCGATCGTCGAGGCCGCCGTGGCCGCCTCGGGAACCGCGGACCTCGTCGTGCGCGACCCGGCGGCCGCCGCCGCGAGGGCGACGCTCGAGTCCGGCACGACCCAGCTCGCGGGCACCTCGGTGGCACGCGGGCGCGCGCCGTTCGCGGACGACACCGCTCCGGCCGGTGCGCTCGTCGCGCTGGGAGCGGGACCGGAGGGCTACGAGCTCGCCGGGAGCACCGCGGCGGCGCGCCGCGCCTCGGGGGTCCGCCAGGGCCGCAACTCGACGGTCTCGCTCTCGCACCCCGTCGCGCTGCCGCCCGGGTCCTTCGACCTCGTGCTGCAGACGACCTGGGTGGAGCCCGCGTACCTCGAGCCCGACGCGAGCTGGTGCGTCCCCGGCGGCGAGCCCGCCAGCCCGTTCGCCAACGCGGGCGCCTTCGGCGCCAAGCGCCACTCCCCGGTCGCGCGCGACGCCCGCCGCCTCGCCGACGAGCGGGGCCGCCCGGTCCGGGTGCGCTGGACCCGCGAGGCCGTCGTCCTGCGCGGCGCGAAGCGCCCGCCGCTCGCCCTCGGCCTTCACGCCGACGGCTCGGGCACGCTCGTGCTGGGATGGACCGCGGGCTCCCCGCCGCTCGACGGGCTGGCGGCTTCGATTCGCGCCGCCTGCCCCGGCGTCGACGTGCAGGTCGAGGAGGTCACCGGTCCGCTCGTGGGGACGACGCACCGCGGTGCCGGCCTGGCCGAGGTCCTCGCGGCGCGCGCGGTTCTCGCCGAGCGCGGCGGTGAGTGCGAGGTCGAGACGCCCGACGGCGCGCGCGCGGCGGTGCGCCTCGAGGGCGACCGCGTCATCGCGCGCGTCGCGGCGGGGGCGCCCCTGTGCGCTGCGACGCTCCGCAGCTACGTGATCGGGGCGGTGCACCAGGGTCTGTCGATGGTGACCCACGAGGGCATCGCCGTCGATGAGGAGGGCACGCCGGTGGACCTGACGGTCAGGTCCTTTTCGATCACCTCGGCCAAGCAGATGCCCCCCGTCGACGTCGAGCTCGTCGACTCCGAGGACCCCCCACTCGCCGCGGGCACCGCGGTGTTCGCCGCGACGCTGGCGGCGGTGTGGTTGGCTGAGGGGACCACGCCGCGTTGGCCCACCCGTCGCTGAGGAGCACGCATGCCCGCACCAGTCGGTCCCTACAGCCCGTTCGTCCGCGCCGGCGACCTGGTGGTCACCTCGGGCCAGCTGGGCCTCGCGCCCGGGCCTGACGGCGCGGTGGCGCTGGTCGACGGCGGGGCCGCCGCCGAGCTCGCCCAGGCGCTGCGAAACGCAGCGTCGGTCCTCGCCGAGGCCGGCGCCCGCCCCGACCAGGTGATCAAGGCGACGCTGCTGCTCGCCGACATCGCCGACTTCGCCGCGTGCAACGAGGTCTGGGTCAGCTTCTTCGGCGATCACCGGCCCGCGCGCACGGCGTTCGCCGTCGCCGCGCTGCCCCTGGGCGCGCGCGTCGAGGTGGAGCTGTGGGCGAGCAGCCCGCAGGGCTGACCGGGCCCACGGGCCACCGCGCGGGTGACGACGCGGCACCGGGTCGACTCGACGCGTCCTTCGAGCAGCGCGGCGGCCTCGTGGCGATCGCCTCGTCGCTGGTCGGCCTCGAGACGAATCCCGCGGCCGTTGTCTTCGGGGTGATCACCGTCGGCGCGGTCCTCGCCGCCGAGGGCGTGCGCAACGAGCCCTACGTTCGCAGCGTGGGCGCCGCGGTCGCGGTGCTCGTGCTGTTCTGGCTCGTGCACGCGTGGAGCACCGACACGGGCAGCCGGCTGGAGACGCGCCGGTCCTTCGACGCGAGGGCGTTCGCCCAGGTCCTCCGCGAGGAGTCGCCGATCATGCGCGGCGCGCTGCCGCCGATCGCCGCGGTGATCATGGCGGGGTTCGCCGGCATGGTGGATCGGCGCGCGGTGTTCGTCGGGACGCTCGTGAGCGCCGCGACCCTCGTGGTCATCGAGTTCACCGCGGCGACGCGCAACTGCCTCGCGCCCCGCCAGGTCGCGATCCAGACCGCCTCAGGCGGGGCCTTCGGGTGCGCGCTGATCATCCTGCACTTCATCGTCGTCTAGGACGGCGCTCAGCCGAAGCGGTAGCCGACGGAGCGCACGGTCTGGATCAGGCTCGCGTGCTCCTCGCCCAGCTTGGCGCGCAGCCGGCGGACGTGCACGTCGACGGTGCGCGCGCCGCCGTAGTACTCGTAGCCCCAGACCCGGCTGAGGAGCGTCTCGCGCGTGAACACCCTCGTCGGGTTCGCTGCGAGGAAGCGCAGCAGCTCGTACTCCATGAAGGTGAGGTCGAGCACGCGCCCCGCGATGGAGGCCTGGTACGTCTCGAGGTTGACGGAGAGCGCGCCGTGCTCGAGCACCGCGCCCGCGGGGGCGGTGCCGCGCACCGCGAGCAGGTGACGCAGGCGAGCGGCGAGCTCCTCGGGGACCACGGGCGCCACGACGAAGTCGTCGAAGAGCTCGTCGCGCAGCGCGAGGTCCTCGAGCTGGTCGCGCGAGACCACGAGCAGCACCGGCTCGAAGGGCGGGTCGAGCCGGCGCAGCGTCCTGCACACCGCCATGGCGTCCGACAGCGACCTCGCGGTGGCGTCGACGACGACGCAGGCCACCTCGCCGCCGGCGTCGGCCAGCCGCTCGACGAGGTGCGCAGCCTCGGCCTCGGGGGTCGCCTTCAGGCCCGCGAGCCGCGCGGCGCGCTCGACCGCCGGGTCCAGTGCGGGGACGCAGGCGACCTCGACGGCCCGTGCGAGCTCGACGGCGCTCACAGCAGCGGCAGGTACCGGTCGAGCTCGAACGGGGTGACGGTCTCTTTGTAGGCGGCCCACTCGGCGCGCTTGTTGCGCAGGAACCACTCGACGACGTGCTCCCCGAGCGCGTCGTGCAGCAGCTCGGAGCGCTCCATCAGGTCACAGGCGTCCTTGAGGTTCCCCGGCAAGAGCGCGAGGTCGCGCCCCGCGCCGCGGTCGAAGAGGTTCCCGGTGGACTCCTCGGGCAGCTCGTAGGCGCCGCGCACGCCCGCCATCCCCGCGGCGAGCAGCACGGCGAAGCACAGGTACGGGTTCGCCGCGGGGTCCGGCGCGCGGTACTCGACGCGCGTGGAGTCCGGCTTGGAGGACTTGACCGTCGGCACCCGCACGAGCGCGGAGCGGTTGTTGCGCGCCCAGCTCAGGTGCACCGGGGCCTCGTGGCCGGGGACGAGCCGCTTGTAGGAGTTGACCCACTGGTTGGTCACCGCGGTGATCTCCGGGGCGTGCACGAGCAGCCCAGCGATGAACTGGTGGGCGACCTCGCTGAGCCCGTAGGGGTCGTCGGCGTCGACGAAGGCGTTGCGGTCATCTCGCCACAGCGACAGGTGCGTGTGCATCCCCGAGCCCTGGACCCCCTCGAGGGGCTTGGGCATGAAGCTCGCTGCGATCCCGCTGGCGAGCGCGAGCTCCTTGACGACGTGGCGGACGGTCATGACGTTGTCGGCCATGGTCAACGCGTCGGTGTAGCGGAGGTCCAGCTCGTGCTGGCCTGGCGCGTCCTCGTGCTGGGCGTGCTCGATGGGGATGCCCATCTCTTCGAGCGTGCGCACGGTGTCGCGTCGCAGCCGGCTCACGACGTCGTCGGTGCCAAGGTCGAAGTAGCTCCCCAGGTCGACGGGGTGGGGCGGGCCGGTCGGCTCGAGGTCGTCGAAGTAGAAGTACTCCATCTCCGGTGCGACGTAGAACGTGAACCCCTCGTCGCGGGCACCGCCGAGGACCTCGCGCAGCCGGTTGCGGGGGCACCCCTCGAACGGCGAGCCGTCGACGTGCGCGATGTCGCAGAACACTCGGGCGATGCCCTCGCCCTCGCCGTGCCACGGGAGCAGTTGGAACGTCTCGAGGTCGGGCTTGGCCAGGACGTCGGCCTCCTGGACCCGCGAGAAGCCGTCGATCGCGCTGCCGTCGAAGGTCATCCCCTCGTCGAGCGCGTCGGCGAGCTCGGCGGGGGTGACATGGAACGCCTTGTGCCGCCCGAGCACGTCGGTGAACCACAGCTGGACGAAGCGGATGCGCCGCTCCTCGACGACGCGCAGGACGTACGCGGCTTGCTGCTCGGTCACGCGTGCCATTGTCGCAGGTCGACTCGCCGCCCCGTTCGGGGCGGCGAGTCAGACGCTCAGCGTCGCTTCGCGGCGCGCTTCGCCGGTGCCCGCTTGGCGGGGGCCCTCTTCGCGGTGACCTTCTTCGTGGCGGCCCTCGCCGGCGCCTTGGCGGCACGGGCGCCCGCGCGCTTTGCCCCCGGCCGCTTCGCCGCGGCCCCCGCCGGGCGTGCCGAGGCGGCCCCGCAGATCGTCTCGGTGATCAGGCGGCTCACGACGTAGGGGTCCATGTTCGCGTTGGGGCGACGGTCCTCGAGCCAGCCGCGACCCTCCTTGGCGGTGCCCCAGGGGATGCGGATCGACGCGGCACGGTTCGACGTTCCGTACGAGAACTTGTCGTACCTGGCCGTCTCGTGCGCGCCGGTGAGGCGCGCCTCGATGCCCACGCCGTAGTTCGCGATGTGCTCCTTGACCCGCGTTCCGAGCGCCTCGCAGCCCGCGATGATCGCCTCGATCCCCCCGGGCGCGCGCATCTGCTTGGTGGAGAAGTTCGTGTGCGCGCCGGCCCCGTTCCAGTCGCCGAGCATCGGCTTGGGCTCGAGCGTCGCGAACACCCCGAAGTCCTCCGCGATGCGGAACAGCAGCCACCTGGCTACCCACAGCTGGTCGCCGATCAGCGGCGGAGGCAGGATCCCGATCTGGAACTCCCACTGGCCCATCATCACCTCGGCGTTGGTCCCCTCGATGGCGAGGCCCGCGCGGATGCACGCGAGGGTGTGCGCCTCGACGATCTCGCGACCCGGCATCTTGTCGCCGCCGACGCCGCAGTAGTAGGGGCCCTGCGGCGCGGGGTAGCCGTTCTCGGGCCAGCCGAGCGGCCGCTCGTTCTGGATGAACGTGTACTCCTGCTCGATGCCGAACCACGGCTCGAAGGACTTGTACTTGGCGGCGACCTCGGCGCAGGCGGCGCGGGTGTTCGTGGGGTGCGGTGTCATGTCGGTGAGAAGGACCTCGCACATGACGAGCTTGTCGTTCGCGCCGCGCAGCGGGTCCTTGCAGACGTAGACCGGGCGAAGAACGCAGTCCGAGTTCTCGCCGGTCGCCTGGTTGGTGCTCGATCCGTCGAAGCCCCAGATGCCCGGCTGCTTGCCGTCCGGGATGATCCGCGTCTTGCTGCGCACGAGCGGTGACGGCTCGGTTCCGTCGATCCAGATGTACTCGGCCTGGTAGGGCACGTTCGCTCCTTCGTTCGCGTGAGTCCTCACGCCCCGCGCCGACCTCGCGGAGGCGCTGACAGTCTCCCAACTCCGCGGGGCGCCGCAGCCCGTTTTTGATTAACAGCGTGTGAAACCACGCCGAGCCGGCTTCGCGGGCGCCGTTAGGCTCGGACCGTGGCGACGATCCGACTCGGGCTCGCCCAGCTGAACCTCACCGTCGGCGACCTGGAGGGCAACGCGCGGCGGATCCTCGAGTCACTCGAGGCCGGTGCCGCGGCGGGCTGCGACCTCGTCTGCGTGCCCGAGCTCGCCCTCGTGGGCTACCCGCCCGAGGACCTTCTGTTGAAGGACGGCTTCGTCGCCGACGCGATGGCGGCGCTCGACGGACTCGTCGCGGCGTCACCTGCGTGCCTGGGCGTCGTCGGGACGGTCGTGCCCGCCGACGCGGACCTCGTCGAGGTGGCGGGCCCGCTCGATGGCCGCGACGTGGCCCAGGCGGGCGCGCGCGTGCCGCGGCGCGGGCTGGCCAACGCCGCGGTCCTGGTGGGGGCGGGGCGTCTCCACGGCGCGGTCGCCAAGCGCCAGCTGCCCAACTACGGGGTCTTCGACGAGCAGCGCTGGTTCTCGGCGGGATCGGGACCCGTCGAGACCGTCGCGGTGGCCGGCGTCTCGGTCGGCATCGTGATCTGCGAGGACGTCTGGGTCGACGGCGGACCTGCCGCCGAGCTCGCCGAGGCCGGGGCGGGCCTGCTCGTCGTGCTCAAC
>Ga0209698_10001644_pt1 | contig 25757 bp, 22 predicted proteins | sample LitLauG_LLR_2012_FD_187203 | JGI IMG/M metagenome (GOLD analysis project Ga0209698, IMG submission 187203) | Freshwater sediment microbial communities from Pennsylvania, USA - Little Laurel Run_MetaG_LLR_2012 (SPAdes) (version 2) | ecosystem: Environmental > Aquatic > Freshwater > Creek >... | reverse complement strand
GGGCCACACCCTTCCCGGTCCCATTGGCCGTGAAGACGCCCGGCGCGGTGCTCCCGATGAGCGCGATGGTGGATAGACTGGCGCCGCTCGCGTTGGCCGTTTTGAACACCGCCAGACCGGGCGCCGTGTCGCTAGGAATCACAAAATTGATCTGGCCCGGATCGGCGATTGCGGCGTACAGCAGAGCCGGCCGGTCTGTCCCGCCACTATCCGTCACGGTCACCGACGCGCCTCCGAGGGTGCCGGTAAGAGGCAACGTAGCAGCGGCTACATCCGCGGTGACCGGGTGGGGGACGAGGATCGTGGCGATTTCATCGGGAGCGAAGTTGGACGATGGAAACGCAGCGCCGTTGAGCATCGCTGGAAGCACGGCCGACGTGCTGGTCTGCACATTCGCGTCTCCCGAATACACGGCCGCGATAGGGCGGATCCCGGTGGTCCCCAGCAGTTGCGCGGCCGGCACGCTGGCTACGGCGACGCCGCTCGTCAGCGGCGACGAGGCCACCACCGAATTGTTCGTGGTGTCCACGAATTGGATGTTGCCGGTGGGAGTGACACCCGCCGAGGGCGGCAAGGCAGTAACAATGACCCGCAACAAGATCCGATTGGCGGGCGCCGGAGACGGGGTGAGAATGGTAGCGCTGGCCGCTGGACCCACGGTCAATGGCATCACCGTCGAATGCCCGGCGAGCCAAGTCGCATCCTCCGAAAAAAGCGCCTGGAACTGGTGGACTCCCAAACTGACATTGCGGAGGGTCAGGGTCGCGCCCAGCGTGGTTTTTCCCTGAACCAGGTCGGCACGCCCAATCTCGAACCCGTTATCCCGAAAAATAATCTGCCCCGACTGTGGAGGAAATCCGGCGGGCGGCGCCGGACCGATCCCGGCCGCAAGAATGATGGGCTGGCCAAAGACCGCAGTCGCCGAACTCAGCGCGAGCACCACCGCTGTCGGGAGCTTGCTGATTACCTGTCCTCGTGTCCGGGACGTGCTTTGGTAAAAGCTATCTCCGCTATATACGGCGACGAGCACGTGTGACCCGGCGGTCAACTTCGAGGTGGTAAACAGAGCCTGGCCGTTGGCAGGCATGGGAACCGAGCCCAACAAGGTGGCCCCGTCAAAAAACTGAACGGTGCCGGTCGGAGCCGGAGCCCCCGCGGGAATTGGCAGCACCGCGGCGATGGTCAGATCCCGCCCCAGCAGAAACGGATTAGCCGTGGTCACAAGAACTATGGGAACCGGGACGCTCGTAGGATTCAGACTAACTGCCGTTCCCTGCACACCGATCCAGGCAGCTCCAACAAAGTTGTTGTCGCCGGGACCGCCTTCGATGATGGTCTTCCCGTCCTTCGCAATGCCGACGGAGGTGCCTTGCAACGGAACCGCATTGCCTACCACAACGAATCCCACGCCGACCCGTTTACTCGATTGCTGGACCCACCCTCCTTCGCCGTCGGGCACGAATACCCACACAGCACCCACGCCCTTATTGTCTCCAGGGCCGCCCAGAAGCACGGTCTTACCGTCGCCTGCAATCGCCACGGACAAGGCTACCCGGGCTTGGCCCACCGACCCCGATCCGGTCAGTCGGTCAGGCTGGAGCCATACCCTGCCGGCTCGGACAAACACCCACGCAGCACCCGTCAGATTACTGTCCCCCGGGGCGCCTACCACGGCTGTATTTCCGTCCGCCGATAGGGAAACGGAAGTGCCTTGAGTGGCGTTGCCAACCGCTCCCGTACCCACCAATTTGGTTCCTTGCTGCGTCCAGGCGCCGTTGCTGTTGGTGAACACCCAGGTGGCCCCCATCCCTCCGCTGTCTGCGTTGCCGCCGATCAAGGCGGTGGTTCCGTCCGCGGACAGCGCGACGGAAAAGCCCTGGGCGGCCGAACCGACCGCTCCCGAGCCCACTAACTTGGAGCCTTGCTGAGTCCAAGTGCCATTGACGCGGTTAAATACCCACGCAGCGCCGGCGCCCCCATTATCCAGGTTTCCCCCGACCATAGCCGTGTTCCCGTCACCTGTCAGAGCGACGGCTATCCCCTGGCCCGCAATGCCGGCCGCCCCAGCACCGACCAGCTTGCCACCCTGTTGAACCCAGGCCGCTCCCGTTCGGATGAATACCCATGCGGCTCCGGTATCCCCATTGTCTCCGGGCCCGCCCACGATAGCCGTGTTCCCATCCCCTGACAACGCCACCGAAGCACCTTGCCGGGAAGCCCCAACCACGCCTGAGCCGACCAGTTCGCTTTGCTGAGTCCATTGGCCCGAGTTGCGAGTGAAAACCCACGCGGCTCCCACTTGCCCGGAGTCACCCGGCGCCCCGATGATGGCGGTATTCCCATCGGCCGAAAGCGCCACCGACCGGCCCTCCGCAGCCTGGCCTACGGAACCCGACCCAACCAGTTTGTCTCCCTGCTGAACAATATCCGACCTCAGGAGCGGCACGAGGCTGCCCAACAGAACGAAAAGGAATGCAGCAACACGAATTAGTGCGTACTTACCACGCAGCATCACTGGTGTCTCTCTCCTGGGCAAAGTGAGAATCCTATGTTCCAATGGCACACCCCCGCACGGAGATGCACGCAACCAATTGTAACCCGTGTGAAAATCGGGTCTGGATTTTCCATCACAATTCCAGGCAGCAGGAGGAAGTTTTGAGGAAGGGTCGCCGCATCGAAGTCGAAGGGACCGGAAGCATCTCCGGCAAAGATTCGCACGCCGGGCAGATCAGGGCGGGAACGAGACCGGCGCGCCAGACCTTGGCAGCAAGGGATCAGGCAGAACCCATCCTAGTGGAATGGGAATTCATGGCGGTGGTTTCGGAGAAGTGAGACCGGGCTTCGCGCTCCAGCTTGAGTAACTCGCGTTTGCGGTCCAGGCCCCAGCGATATCCGCCCAGTTCGCCCGATCCGCGAATCACGCGATGGCACGGAATGGCCAGCGCTACCCGGTTGGCCGCGCAGGCGCTCGCCACGGCGCGGGCGGCGGAAGGCTTCCCAATCCCGGCGGCCACGTCGCTGTAGGAGCGCACCTCACCGTAAGGGATAGACTGTAAATAATTCCAAACCCGCATCTGGAACGCCGTGGCGCGCACGTCCAGCGGGAGATCGAGGCTGGGCTGATCTCCCGCGAGATAGCCCCGCAAGGCCTCCATCCATTGATGGAACTCCGGCGGAGCGGGCTGGCGCATCCGCTCCAGATGGGCATGCGGGTATTCTTTGCGCAAGGCCGCCGAGAGGACTGCCTCGGTTGGGCCGAATTGCACAAAGCACACGCCGCGGTCGGTGGCCCCGATCATGAGCAGGCCGAGCGGAGAGCCCACCGTCACATGCGTAACGGTCACCCCGCGGCCGCCCTGGCGGTACCGGTTGGGGGTCATCCCCAGGCGGGTATCGGCGCGTTCGTAGACGCGGCTACCCGAGCTGAAGCCGGCAGCATACACCGCCTCAGTCACATCTTTGGACTGCTTGAGCGAGCCTTTGAGCGATTGCAGGCGGCAGGCCTCCACGTACTGTTTGGGCGAGAGCCCCACCGCCGCTTTGAAGGTGCGCTGGAGATGAAACCGGCTCAGGCCGGCGCGCGCCGCCAGACGTTCCAGCGTAAGCGGTTCCGACGGATGCTCCTCGATGTACTGGCACAGCGCATGGATTTCCGCCAGCTCCGCGCCGGGCTCGGCCAGGGGCCCGCAGCGCCGGCAGGCACGCAGACCATCGCGCTCGGCTGCCTGGGCCGTGGGATAAAACCGCATGTTCCGGCGTAGCGCTCTTCGCGAAGGACACGAGGGACGGCAGTACACCCCAGTGGTCAGTACGCCGAAAAAGAAAACTCCATCATAAGTGCGGTCCCGCCTGGAGACCGCTTCCCAGCATTGTTGGGCGTCCATCATGAAAATAGAATCGCGCATCTTCGAGCGCGCTTCCATCCGATTGTTGCGGTGTAATTGAAGAAGCCGGGTAAGCGGGTCTGCCAGTCGTGGCATAATTGGAGACACACTCAATATCCATGGCCCTGGAAATCACGCAGCGGGAGCACGAAGGCGTAATCATCCTCGATCTCAAGGGCCGCATCACGGTCGGCCCGGAAGCGAGCGCTTTGCGCGACAAAATCACGGAACTCACTCAGCAGGGCACTCGCAACCTGGCGCTCAATCTCGCCGGGGTGGACTACATTGACAGCACGGGCTTGGGGGCGCTGGTCATCTGCTCCACCACGATCCGCAAGAACGGCGGCTCCGTAAAGCTGGTGAACCTCAACCGCCGCAACGTGGAATTACTGGTGATGACCAAGCTGGCTACCGTCTTCGAAATCTTCACGGACGAACAGGACGCCGTTAACAGCTTCTTCCCCGACCGCAAGATCAAAACCTTCGACATCCTCGATTTCGTCCAGCAGATGAAGAAGGAGGAATAGCGGGCGCCTGCCAGTGTCCGCCTTCCGGCGTAAAATATCAGCATGTTCGGCAAGTCCCGCAAGCTCCTTTCCGCCGGCGTGTCCGTTTCCGGCTTCCGCCTTCCGCGCCTCGACGGCAGGGAAACCTCGTTGGAAGACATAACCGCCGCCGGCCCCGCCCTGCTGGCGTTCTTTAAAGTGAGCTGCCCGGTTTGCCAGCTTGCTCTTCCGTACCTCGAACGCATCCATTCCCCAGGCCGGCTATCCGTCTACGGCATGTCGCAGAACGACCCGGAAGACACTCGCGAATTCAACCGCCGCTTCGGCGTTACCTTCCCCGTGCTGCTCGATAAGGAAGAAACCGGCTTCCAGGTCAGCAATACCTTCGGAATCTCCAGCGTCCCCACCCTGTTTCTGGTGGAGCGCGATGGCACCGTCTCCCGGGTCATTGAAGGATGGAACAAGATCGAGGTGCAACGGCTGGGCGCGCAAGCCGGGGTGAATCCCTTCCGCGAGGGCGAATCGGTTCCCGACTGGAAAGCCGGTTGACACTCCCGCAACTAGGCTCCGGTCCGGAGTCAGGCTAGAATGGAAAGACCGAATGGCTGAAAACAAAATTAACATTCTGAGTGCTGCAGCCGCGATTGCCAAAGGGATGGGGATCACGTTCAAGGAGATGATGTCTCCCACGGTGACCGAGTTTTACCCCGAGGAGCCGCCGAAATTCGAGGAACGTTTCCGGGGCATGCACGTTCTGCAGCGTGATGAAAACGGCATGGAAAAGTGCGTGGCCTGCTTTTTGTGCGCCGCCGCCTGTCCCGCCAATTGCATTTATATCGAAGCCGCCGAGAACACCGAGACCGCCCGCATTTCCGGCGGAGAACGCTACGCCAAGGTCTACAACATCGATTACAACCGCTGCATTTTCTGCGGGTATTGTGTCGAAGCTTGCCCGACCGATGCCATTACCCATGGCCATGGCTTTGAGCTGGCTCGCTATAACACCTCCACGTTGATTATGCGCAAAGAGGATATGCTCGCGGCGGCGCCACCGGGCGCAAAGGCGCCGGCGATTGATACCGAAGAGGTCGCTGCGCATTAGGGACTGACCCATGTTCGGAGCTATCCGGGAACAGATCGAGACGATCTTCCGCGAAGATCCCGCCGCCAAAAGCGTGATCGAAATCTTCTTCTGTTATCCGGGTTTCCACGCGATCCTGGCGCACCGGCTGGCGCACAGACTCAACCGCCTGGGGGTGCCGCTGGTACCCCGCGTCATCTCGCAGGTCAGCCGGTTCTTCACCGGCATCGAGATTCACCCCGGCGCCACCATCGGGCGTCGCTTCTTCATCGACCACGGGATGGGCGTAGTAATCGGCGAAACCACAGAAATCGGCGACGACGTGTTGCTCTACCAGGGCGTTACGCTGGGCGGCACCGGCAACGAGACCGGCAAACGCCATCCCACGCTGGGCCATGGGGTGGTGGTGGGCACCGGCGCCAAGGTCCTCGGCAATATCAAAATCGGTAACAACGTACGGATCGGCGCCGGGTCCGTGGTGGTACACCCGGTGCCCGACAATTCCACGGTCGTAGGGGTCCCCGGCCGTGTAGTCCGCATGCGCGCGGAGAACGGTGTGCTGGAGCACGGCAAACTGCCAGACCCCGAGGGCCAGGCCATCGACGATCTCGCGCAGCGCGTAACCGAACTGGAAGCCATGCTGCGCCAGGTGATCGCCGAGCACGAACTCGATCGGCACCACAAAAACCCCCTCTAACTGACGCCTGATTCGAAGACAGGCTACCAAGCCCAAAATTCCGAACCGGCGCCCAAGAAAATCTCCTACACTAAGGAGATGATTCGCAAACTGCTACCGCTGCTGTTGATGCTGGGCGCGATGGCTTTCGCCCAGGGCCGCGTATACGAACTCCGCACCTACACCGCCCCCGAGGGCAAACTGGACGCCCTGAAAGCGTGCTTCCGCGACCACACGATTCGCATTTTCAAGAAACATGGAATCGAGAGTATCGGCTACTGGGTGCCGCAGGATGGGGATCGCTCGAAGAATACCCTGATCTACATCGTGGCGCATCCCAGCCGCGAAGCCGCTACCAAGAATTGGGCCGCGTTCGTCGCCGACCCCGAGTGGAAGAAGGTCGCGGCCGAATCGGAAGCCAACGGCAAAATCGTAACTAAGGTCGAATCCGTGTTTATGGATCCTACCGAGTTTTCTCAGCTCAAATAGCCGGGTAGCCCGAGATGATACGCATCGCCAACGGCCAGGGCTTCTGGGGCGATTGGCTGGAGGCTCCCGTACGGCTGGTGGAGTACGGACCACTCGACTATCTGGCACTCGACTACCTGGCCGAGATCACGATGTCGATCCTGCAGAAACAGAAGCAGGCCGATCCCCATCTCGGCTACGCGCGCGACTTCCCTCCCCTGGTGGCCCGCCTGGCTTCCCAGATCCGCGATCGCGATGTCAAGGTGATCGCTAACGCCGGCGGCGTCAATCCCCTGGCCTGTGCACGCGAAGTGGTGCGGCTCGCGCCCGGACTCAAAGTAGCCGTGGTCGAGGGCGATGACGTTTATCCGCGCCTCGACGAGTTCCTCGCCAAGGGGTATGAGATGCGCGATATGGACACCGGGGAGCCGCTCGCCGGGATCCGCGGGCGCATCCAGAGCGCCAACGCCTACATCGGCGCTTTCCCGCTGGCCGAGGCCCTGGCCACCGGAGCCGACGTGGTGGTCGCCGGCCGCTCCACCGACACCGCCCTGACCCTCGCCCCCATGGTCTATCGTTTCGGCTGGACACACGCGGACCTCGATCAGCTCGCCGCGGGAACCATCGCCGGCCACATCGTCGAATGCGGCGCGCAGTCCACCGGAGGCAACTGCCAGGTCGATTGGCAAACGATCCCCAACCTGGCGGACATCGGCTATCCGATCGTCGAGGCCGAGCCCGACGGGACCTTCTGCGTCACCAAACACGCTCGCGCCGGCGGCCGCGTCAATACCCACGTGGTGAAGGAGCAGTTGCTCTACGAGTTGGGCGACCCGAAAAACTACATCACGCCCGATTGTGTCGCCGACTTCACCACTATCGACCTGGAAGACGCCGGACCCGATCGCGTGCGGGTCACCGGTATCCGCGGCGGTCCGCAGCCCCCAACGTTGAAGCTTTCGATCAGCTACGCCGCCGGCTGGAAGGCGATCGGCACGTTGGTCTACTCGTGGCCGCAGGCGCTCGAGAAAGCCCAGGCCGCCGACCGCATTGTGCGCCAGCGCTTGCATCAAATCGGCCTTTCCTTCGACGAGATCTACACCGAGTACTTCGGTGTGAACGCGTGTCTGGGACCGGCCGCTCCGCCCAACCCCGATCCGCCCGAAGTGCAACTCCGCATCGGCGTGCGCGGACCCGATCGCAAAGCCGTTGACCGCTTCACCCGCGAGCTGATCCCCCTGGTTTTGAATGGCCCACCCGGAGCGACGGGCTTCGGCGAAGGCCGGCCCGTGGTGCGCGAGATTGTGGCCTACTGGTCCGCGCTCGTCCCGCGCGAAGAAATCAAGACGCAAGTGGAACTGGTGACCCAATGAGGATTCCCCTTTCCCGGATTGCCCACACCCGCTCGGGAGACAAGGGCGATACCTGCAACATTGGCGTGATCGCCTGGGAGCCCCGCCATTACCCGATCTTGCGCCGGGAGGTGACGCCCGAACGGGTCCAAGCGCACTTCGGCGACTTGGTGGAAGGCCCGGTGGAGCGTTACGAACTGCCCAATCTTGGCGCGCTGAATTTTCTGCTGCACCGCGCGCTGGGTGGCGGCGGCACAGTCTCGCTCCGCACGGACGCGCAGGGCAAGACCTTCGGCGCGGCACTGTTACGCCTCCTTATTGAGGTCGGCCCCGCCGAGATGGGCTAATGCTCTAGTATCCACTGGGATGACGGCGGGTCAGCGCGGCGGCTTCAGCTCCGAGGCGGAAAACGTCGTCTGCTCCGTCTCCGTGAAGACCGTTGAATTTCACCGCAGTTGCCTCATGACGAAGCTCGGCGTCCGCACGGTTGCGGAACTGACCTGGTTCGCATAGAGGAACGTCTGAATTCAGTGGGCTGCAATGAGCCGTCCGTTCGGCAGCCAGACAATTAGCAATCGACCTAGGTGTGCAGGTACCGAGAGCGCGAAATAATCAGATCGGGATGCCTGAACATCACTTGAAGACAAGCGTCGACCTGGTTCGCCGCACGTTAAGAACAAAGATGACGATTTTAATTACCAGAAACACGTCTGGCCAAACAGCGAACGGTCACCGACCTCGGCTAACCCGCCCAGAGGCGGCATCCCGGCAACAAACAACGGCGATGCAGGTCAGCCCCGAACCCGATGATCCAGCCGAGCTGAATCCCATCTTCGAACAACAATACACGGCCGCCACGCCGGGATCGGTTTTGAAGATACTCCACGAGAGCCCGATTCCAGTCACCGTGAGCGAACGCGTTCTGTCTTCTAATGACTGGTGCCAGCTCTTCGAGCAGAGCCGAGACTTACCGCATTCCAGCCTGACGCCGTACGCCGAAATGGTGACCTGGCGGCGCCGCTTTTACCTGGCGCTCGGGGCGGCCCTCATTGCTTTGCTGGCGCTGATGCTGGTGTGTGCCAGCCGACCCTAGCAGGCTGCGGCGCTCTGATACGCGAGTCGCCACGGAAATGACGGTGCCACGTTGACGGCAGACCCAACACCTGGCCATTACTAGTTTTCCGACGCGGAGAGAAGGGGGGCACGGCGAACGAAACTACTGTTGGGTGCCGATCAAGCCTTCTTCGATGGCCAGCCGCGTCAGTTCCGCCACGGTGTGGGCGCCGAGCTTGGCCATCAGCCGGCCGCGATGAAACTCCACCGTCTTCACCGAAACATGCAGAATGTCCGCAATTTCCTTGTTCTGCTTGCCCTCGGCGATCAACTGGAGGATCTGCCGCTGCCGCGCGGTCAGCTCGGTCACCAGCCGCGTAGACTTTCCCGGCCAATCCCGAACGCTGTCGAGCACCTCCCGGCCAAACCCGGCCGAAACGTAAGAGCCACCCTTCCGAACCACGTCCAGAGCGGTCAGCAGTTCTTCGGAAGCCCCGGATTTCAGGACGTAGGCGGAAGCGCCCGCCTCCAGCGCCTTCCGCAGGTAAATCGCGTTCGAGTGCATGCTAAGGAACACCAGTTTGGTGGAGGGAAGCGCCTTCTTGATCTCGCGGGCCGCGTCGATGCCGTTCAGGATCGGCATGCCCACGTCCAGCACCACCAGATCCGGAGCCAGACGCAAGGCTGCATCGATCACGGCCTTGCCGTTATCCGCCGAGCCAACCACGTCGTAGTGGCTCGCCAGCACCCCCCGAATCCCTTCTACAACGAGGGAATGATCGTCACCCAACAAAATGCGCGCTTGTTTCACGGCCACCTTCAGCTAGCGGGACCGAAGCACTCACTTCCGTGCCTTTGCCGGGCTGAGAAGATAGGGTCAGCATCCCGTCTACGAGCCGGACGCGTTCCCTCATACTGATCGACCCCAAACCAGTCTTCTCACGGGTGCTGTTGGTCGCGAATCCCCGGCCATTGTCTCGGACACGCAAGTGGATGGCTTCGGCGTCCGTGGTCAGTGAGACGCAAACTTCCGTAGCGTGCCCATGGACGAGCGCGTTACGCAGGCTCTCCTGGGCAACCCGATAGAGGCAGGTTGCGCCAGCCGCGTCCAATCGCGAGTCTTCGACAAGACCCTCAAAACTCACATCGATCCCTTGGGCTCTTGCAAATTCGTCGCAGAACTCCTCCAGGGCGATGCTCAATCCAAAGTCTTCGATTACCGATGGGTGCAAGCCGTGCGAGAGCCGGCGGACTTCTGCGGATACCTGGAAAGTCTGCTCCTGCAGCGCGCGGATGCGCGCCTGCACCTCCTCAGTCGAAGCGGGCATTTTCCCGGCCAATTTGCCTAACTCGATGGAGAGGAACGCCAATCGCTGAGTAATGTCGTCGTGCAGCTCCCGGGATAGGCGCCGGCGCTCGTTCTCTTGGGCAGTCAGAAGGCTTCCAGCCAACGACTGGAGCTGTTGCTCGCTGCTCCGAAGCTCCTCAAGCATGGTGCAAAAGCTGCGTGCCAGCACGCCAACCTCGTCGCGGCTACTCAGATCAATCGGCGCCTTCCAGTCTCCCTGGGCGACACGCGAGGCCGCATCGGCTAATCGTCTGATTGGTTCGGCAATCGAGCGCGACAGATAAAATCCGCCCAGCAATGTCGCAAACATGGTAAAAGCACCGGAAACGAGCGCGATCTGCCAGACGCGTTTGGCATTGTGCTCGGTGCGCTCCAAAGAGACACCGAGTGCAAGACATCCCCAGGTTTTGCCACCGTCAACAATGGGCGTGACAACTTGAAATGTGTGGGCGCGCGTGGATGAGCCTAGCCCGGCTCTTAATTCACAGGGCTGCCGGGGAACACGTCCCACTGAGGCCACGGGAGCGCCATGCTCATCGGCTACTTGCGCGTAGGTAACGTCGGGATTGCTGCGGAGTACTTCCAACGCCTTTCTCATCTCGTTCTGACTTTCAAACGCAATGAGGGGACCCATTACGAACGCGGTTTGTCTGCCAATGCTGATCGCGTTGGCCACGAACTCCTCTTGCAATTCCTGGTGCTCCGCGAACGCAACGAAAAGGCCCACCAATCCAGCGAGCACCATTGCTGCCAGCCCGACCACCAGAACCTTGGTTCGGATGGAACGAAAACCAAACCCAGAAATCATGGTTCCACCTTGACGACCTTCACGCGACTGTCCAGCGCAGCGGCAGGGATATAGGCGATCGCCCCCGGCCGCGCAGCGACAAAGGCTTTGGCTGCTGCCGCATCCGGGACCACGTCCGGCGGAACGAGACCCAGCGTGGATCGTTGATCGATCCAATAGGTCTCCAGTTGCGATTCGCTCGTTCCGAGCACTTCCCGCGTAAATTCCTGCCGGATCGCGTCATGTACTGGCAGGTCGATTGGTTTCGCCTCCGCCCCCCATGGCCACCGCGACACTTTGCGGAGAAACAGGTAATCTATCTGCGACCGCCGGAGGGTATTGAAACGGTTCGATGGATGGACAATCACTACGAACGACGGCGAATTTTTTCCGCTTATGCCTGAGCGGTCTCCAACAAGACAGAGGGCGAGCAAGAAATAAAGGCGGCGAGTCATCTTATATGGAAGAAATAGATGACACCGACCGAGGCGCCATAATATGCCGGCAGTGTGCCGGCTTGGGATTGGTCTCGATCCACGTCTACTTTAAACGATAGCTGAGGCACAGGACGATACGTCAAGCCCAACAGTTGCCTTGCCAAGCGGTTTGTACTCGCAAACCGGCTATCGAGGTTTAGCCGGTCGTATCGGGCAAAAGCGAATAGCTTTCGCGTGATTCGGTATGAAGGCTGAATATAGTATCCTTGCCGAATATGATTGCGCGAGCCATGGACGATGTCGTCGGATGAGTGGGCAAATTCGGCCAACATGCCTGCCCCGTGTGTCTCTAGATGGATTTCTGTGCCATAAAGCTCATCACGCGTGCCGTCTTTGTCTTGTTGATGCAGCCGTTGAACCCCCAGGTCAAAGGTATCGAAGACCCGGTTGGTAGGCATGTGAATCACGACTTTGCCACCTAAGGCGCGATATCGCTCCACACCTTTGGTGATTACGTTGTTGTTGAATGCCGTCTCCTGATCGATACCACCATAAAGCTGGTAACTAAAGCCACCTTCCCGAAAATAGCGATCACCATGCACCATAATTCCGGTGAAAGCTGTAGCAAAGATCGTTTGGTCAATGAGCGGGTCGTCTACGCTCAGAGTGGTGGACTGGTATCGATGTTCGCGCCAGTATGTCGGTATAAACAAAAATCCGGCAGTTCCTTGAAGCCAGTCAAACACATTGTAATTCACCGATCCGTTATCAAGTTTAAGGCTCAAGCTGGGCCGTGGTGGGAATAGATGAATACCTTCGCTATCAAACTCTGGCGAGTTGCTGGCGTTGAATTCCGAATGGAATCGCCATCGACCGATTGTCTTACTTAGAAAGAGGCTACCGGAATATTCCTGATAAAACGGCCGTTCATCCAAGGTGTTGCCGTTTAGGTGTCGAAAGCTGAGATAGCCTGCCACATCAAGCGGAAGGATACTTCCACCCGAGGGAATACTCTCCCCTGTCTGGTCTTGCTGGGCCCATCCGGTCGTTGCGACCGCCTGACAACAAGCCAGGATCGCAACCTGTATGCATCTCATATGCACTGGCCTGGAGCAGGCAGCACGGAGACGCAGAAACGGAACGACGCCACAGAAACGGAGGATCGTTGCGTATCGTCGTGTTCCGCAATGCTCTCTGATCAATGCATCCGCGGTTGGCATACGGAACAGCGATCATTCACGGTGCTCTCATTTTGACAAGTTGCAACTGATTTTCAATATTAACTTTGGTTAATCACCCCAAAGAGCCGGGCTGAAGAATCAAAATATCCGAAGCAGTTGAAGATCCAGGGTACTTTTCTCACGTCTACCAAAATGCGCTTGGCTGGGCTCGCGAACCGAAACCAAATAGACTGCCATCGCCAGTCCAAGGGCCGCCAGCATCGCTGCGAGCGACATCGAGCACTATCGGAACATTCCAGATCGAGGCTGGCTGCAAGTTGGGATTCTTGCGCGATATCCGGCGGTCGGGCTGAGTAATGGCTGGGTGACCGGGATGGCGGTGCACGGAAATCTGCTGGTGAGTTACGGGGACGAGTCGATCGGGACGTTTGATATTGCGGGTGGCGCGCCGGTTTCGAATAACGACACGGCCGCTCCGACGGTGCAGCGGCGGCGATCACTCGCCGATCGCCGCTGACATCGCGCAGCGCGAACCGCCGCTTGTGCAGTGCGGGGCTCCGGATTCCGTTCAAGCGGCTTACACGCTCCGAGTAGGACAACATCGCGAAGAAGACTTTCCACGGCCTGTGGAGCAAAGGTGGTTTTCCGCGAGTATAATGTGCTTTCGTGCAGAGGTCTGGCGAATAGGAGGACGTCATGAAGGTGCTGGTGTCGCTCGGAATCGGGATCACGTTATCACTGGTCGGCGTTAATGTTGAAGCTCGAGCAGCCGGTTGTGAGCCGGTCGGCAACATTCGATTTATCTGCAATCAACTAGGTCCTGAAGATCTCGCGCCTGTTCCAGGGGCGGAATGGGTTCTTTCGTCTGGTATGGCGGCGAATGGCGCCATCCGTCTCATCAACCTGCACGACAAGAGCACGGTCGTGCTTTTCCCCAGTCCGGTAGCTAAGGAGCGGCTGAACAAGAAAATCTATGACTCATGTCCGGGACCGATCGGCCCCGAAGGCGACAAGTTCAGAGCGCACGGCCTATATCTGCGTCCTGGACGCAATGCAGTCCATACGGTCTACGTGGTTCATCATGGCGACCGGGAATCGATCGAAGTTTTCGAATTGGACGCTCGGCCCAAGCCGCCTACGTTGACCTGGATTGGGTGCGCGGCTGCGCCCGATCCAATCGGCTTGAATTCTGTCGTTGGTCTGGCTGACGGCGGTTTTATCACCACAAACTTTTCGCCACGGGGCAGTGATGCGGCTGCGCGCGCGCGAATGATGGCAGGCGAGAACAACGGTGAGGTCTGGGAATGGCACACCGGCATCGGATGGAAGATCGTGCCGGGTAGCGAATTGGCCGGCCCGAACGGCCTGGAGATCTCCAAGGACGGTAAGTGGCTGTATATCGGCGGATGGGGCAGCCAGTCTTTCATTCGCTTGTCGCGCGGGAAAACGCCGGTCAAGAGAGACAGTGTTCCGGTTGGCTTTCGCCTCGACAATCTCCGATGGGCCCCCGACGGTGCGCTGCTTGCTGCGGGCCAGGGAGGGACCGCGCCTTCGCAGACATCTCATGTCGCGAAGATCAATCCGGCTACCCTGAAGGTCCAGGAACTCGTTCGCCATCCCGACATCGAGGGGTTCGGCGTTACTACGGTCGCCATTCAGGTGGCCAAGGAACTCTGGCTCGGTTCGGTACGCGGTGATCGCATCGCGATCTTTCCGCTAATCCAGTCGCCGCCATCGCAGTAGAACGCGGTTGGAGGACCCATGAGACAGGATCATTTGCAAGTTCCTGCTTGCCGGGAATCCTCAGGAGTGCGAAACTGGGCAGCACGGAATTCGTTTGGAGGAAACATGCTAAGAAAATCGCAGGCGCTAATCGGGACCGCGTTCCTTTGCCTTCTGTTGAGCATCTTCGCGTCGCCAGGCCGCAGCCAGGACCCACGTCAGGGGCGTGGGGGCCGTGGCCAGGTGGCATTGCCGGACGGACCGGGTAAAGAAGAGTTCCAGATGCAGTGCAGTAAATGTCATGCGCTTGGGTTGATTGTGAACTCGGGCGGAAACACAAAACAAGAGTGGACCGATCTGTTCGGGACAATGGTCAAGCTGCCGGACGGCCAGCGCGAAGCGATCTCGGACTACCTGGCCAAGAATTTTCCGCCTCAGCCGAGGCCGCGGCCCGTCGTAGTTCCCGGCTCGATGAACGTGTCTTTCAAAGAATGGAACGTGCCAACGCTTGGTTCGCGGCCGCATGATCCCGAACCGGGCCCCGGCGGCACCATTTGGTGGACCGGTATGTTTGCCAACGTGCTGGGAAGGCTGGATCCGAAGACCAATGAAATGAAGGAATACCACGCAAAGACACCGGCTTCCGGACCGCACGGCCTCGCATTCGATAAGAATGGTTACCTCTGGTTCACAGCCAACGCGAAAGGGTACATCGGCAAGCTGGATCCGAAGACGGGCGACATTACGGAATACAAGCTGCCGGACGACGTGCGCGATCCGCACACCCCCTTGATCGCGCCCAGCGGCATGGTGTTCTTCACGGCTCAAGGTGCGAATTACATTGGACGGATCAATCCGGAAACCGGAAACATTAAGGTGCAGAAGACGCCGACCGAACGCGCGAACCCCTACGGAATGGTCTTCACATCCAAGGGTATTCCGTTCGTCTGCGACTTTGGCACGAACAAGATCATCCAAATCGATCCCGAGACGCTGGCTATTAAAGAATACGAATTACCCAGTTCCGAAAGTAGGCCCCGGCGCATCGCGATCAGCCCGGACGACATCATCTGGTACGCCGACTACTCGCGCGGCTATCTCGGCCGCCTGGATCCGCAGACCGGCAAAGTCACGGAATGGCCCTCCCCGAGCGGATCGAAGTCGCAGCCGTATGGGATTACCTACCTCAACGCCGCGATCTGGTATGTTGAGTCGGCGATCCGGCCGAACGTGCTTGTGCGGTTCGATCTCAAAACCGAAAAATTCCAGAGTTGGATCATTCCGGGCGGTGGAGGCGTCGTGCGCAACATGAAGTCGACGTCCGACGGTAATCTTGTCATGGCAGAAAGCGGCGTGAACAAAGTTGGCCTGGTTCTTGTGGGGAGCAAAGCGGCAAACAGTTCACAGTAGAGGACCACGCCGCGGACAGTGCGGGTGTCGGCCGCGCGCGAACCGCCGCACACGGGCGAGCGACCGGTGCGACGTTCCCGCGTGCGGTGCGGGCGGAAACGCGGAGGGAGCTGGCCAACAGAGGTTCACAGCCGCAAGGACGTCTAGAAATCGCGGGTCGGCTTCGTTGCCTTTCCAGCTAACCAAATCGAGGGCCTGCTGCTCTCCAAAGGCCAACGGAAGCGCCACATCCTCGATTCGGATCTGCAGGAGCGTGCAGCAGTAACTCAACACAGGCCACCTGGGCACGTAGGGCTTCACCACCCGGGCCCCTCCGCTTGGGAGATCGCCCTCAAGAAGTCCGAATATCTTGATTGATGGGAATCATAGATAGTCTCTGGGCTGAGCTGGTCCTGCTCGACGAAGATCCGGACAGCAGCTACCGCCGCCTTCCGACCACAGTCGTTCGCGAACTTGATCCGGCGCGGCGTGCCAGTGTGGTATCCGCTCTTGCCCGGTACGGAAATGAAGAGGCAGAAGAACACAACAAAACGGCCGAATCGCGCCGCATAACGGCGCTCGAACCCCCTCTCGTTTTTCTCGCGGAGGGAATGGGGACACAGAATGTCGGCGAAACCGCGTCGTGTATCTCTTATTCAGCTCGAAAAGACTTCGCGAAGCTTCGTCGAAGGCTATTTTTTGCGATGCGGGATCACGTCTTCAATGCGGTACGTGTCGTCGGCGATTGTGAAATAGAATCGCCAGTTCTTGTTGACGCGGGCTTGCCAGAGATCCGCTGACTCATCGTATTTCTTGGCATGGAGCGAAGGATGTTGCAGGTTGCTCACGAGAAACCGGAGCTGTTTCTCAAAAGCGCGGCGCACGGTCTGGGGCATCCTTCAGCGCGTGAATGGTGCGGTCCGAAAGGACAACCCTCATGGCTAGGTCGTCTTGCGCTTCGTCGCTCTCCGCGTGGAGATCTTTTTGTGCAGAAATCGGATCGCTTCGTCCGCGGTTGCAAACGGGCCGTAGTAGGGACCCTTGCGCGCCTCCGCGAGACGCGCGTCAATGGCGCGCCGCTCCTCGGGCGTATACTCATCGTCGGCGGTCGGAAGCTTCGGCAGGATGGTGACTACACCGCCAGAAGCCCGAAATTCCACCTCGTCGCCGACTTTAAAACCAGCCCGGCGACGGACCTTATCTGGAACGACGAGCGGCGTTTTGTTTTTTACGGTTGCAGTCATGTTCAGTACTACGATTGGAATGCGATACCGCTTTCAGTGTAGGCGCGGTGGGCTGATTCGTCAAATACGCTTGGATGAAACCCTCGGCCAGCGTTGGTGCTATCATCCGACGAGTGCAGCGCCCGTTTCTTCCCGCGCTGCTGGAGACTTGGAGCGTGAAAGTAGATGTATGAAGAGTTGTGGTCGGGCGCCGCGCTGAAGATCGATAACGCGCGTTTCTTCCTGGAATCGATGGGAAAGTCACTGCGTGGACCCGAGCGCAGCCAAATCAATGTCGCGCTCCAGTCTAGCGGTGCGATTGTCGATACGCAGTGGCAACGGTCGTTCTACGCTTACCTTGACGGCTTCCTCGCGATGGCGCGCAGCGTCCCGGAAATAATTCACTGCTGCTTCGGGGCAGACCAGTCGGGGCCGATGCGCCCTTGGTTCGACGCGCTTTCTGACACGGAGAGGATTCGCCGTCAGCGATTTACGGAGAAGTTCAGACCAGCCCTTCGAGATTTCAGCGCGTTGCCACTCAGCACGGCACGAAACATCGTTTTGCACCGAACCGGGGTTCCTCCAGTCGAGGTTCAAATCAAGGGTCGCTTTGGCATCTCCCATGTGGGGACCGCAGTCGCACGGGTCCCCATAGCCGAAAGCAGGCCCATCGCGGCCGGCGACGATCCTTCGGCACAATGGGCATCCACGTTGCCACCCGTCCCGTTGGAGCCGCGGTGGACGGATTTTATTCTTGATGGCAAGCCACTGTTTACGGAGTGTCAGACGTACCTGCAAAAGACGGAGCATCTACTGGCCCATGCCCGGATCATAGCGAAGGAGGTGCACGGCACGGATGGACTCACCACGCCGATCATAGCTCCCCTTTACAACTCCCCAGTTTTCTGTTAGCTGCCTCTTGACACCACTTATCGGTGGTGTATTATAATACGTTATGAATCAGCAACTTAGCGGCGGGGAGGAACCAAAAAAGAGGCTAAAAACCACCCGCCGGGCGCGGCTGGTTGCGCCACTGTTTCAATAGGAACGCCCTTTTCGAGGAGCCCGACCGCGAAGGAATCTCGCAGCCGGTGAGGATGCGCGTTCTTCACGCCCGCGTCAATGAAGATCCGTCGGAGCGCTCGGCGCGCATTCCCGGCAGCCGGGACACGCAGATTCTCGCGTTACGCGCGTCGATGAACGTACCGCCACCCTCGATGGCTGGGGCGGTACCGTTGAAGAGCCATCGCGCAAGCTGCGGGGTGGCATCGAAGGTTTCTTGACCCCAACATGATTTAAATATAAATAGAATGGTGAGCCGGGCGGGACTCGAACCCGCGACCCTATGCTTAAAAGGCATATGCTCTACCGACTGAGCTACCGGCCCTTTCGGAGACCCACCTGATTGGCGCTTCTACATCAGTTTATCAGAGGTTCACCTAAGGTCCGGAATCTTTCAAGAAGTGCCGCCGGGATGATGCGTTGGTTTTGGCGCCACATGTGTCGCGGCGTGGGACTAAAAGTTTTCGCCGGGTACTCGCCTTCCACGATGTACCACCTTTCATCCATACGCGAAAGCGCCAGCCGAAAAGGCTCACGCGAATTTTTCCGGCGCCTGAAAGGAACAACGGTATCGTGGCATTCCCCAGTAGCACGGCGCCCAACCCAAAAGGGCCGCGGGGAACTATTGGACTGGTTTTCGAGTCTTATTCTCTGCGGGCCTCGCCTTCCATATGGGGCCGTCTGAGGAGCCCGGAATGAAACATCGTTTCGTCTGGACCGGAGTGCTGCTCGGCGCATTCCTGGTCACCGCGTCTGTGGCGATTATGGAAGTTTTCCAAGGGGCGGAAGCAGCCGGCGACGGGCCGGCCACGGCGACTTACTCGCACGGCGCCCTGCACGTGGCGATTCCCTACCAGGGGGCGCACGCCGGCGCGGGGAATCTCACGGTCGAAGTGCTGGATCCCGAAGATCACGTTTCCGGGCGTGCGGAACGGCGAGTGCTTCTGGGAGAAGGGAAAGGAACCTGGAAAGAAGATCTCCCGCTCACGCAGACGCTCGCCATCGACGACCTGGTCTGGCACCGCGTGCGGTATCGCTTTGCGTACAAGGATCGGCCAGAGGCGATCGAGGGGACGGAATCGATCTCACAGATGCTGCGCATGCCGGTGATGCACATCCTGGGCCAGCAATCCTATTTGACAGGTGGAGTAGCGGGCGTGCGCGTGGTGGTTACGGACTCGAACAACGACGCGATTGCCGGGGCCAGCACCGTGCGGATCGAACTGCTGGCGGCGCAGAAGCCTCGCGTGCTTTTCAGCGGGCCTCTGAACCGGCACGGAACCGCGGAAGCGCAGTTCCGTTATCCAGCGGGACTGGTGGGCAGTTATCCGGTACGCTATGTGGCAGACACGCCGATCGGGTCGACCGAGTTCACCCAGCAGGTGCGTCTCGAGGACAAAGTCTCGATTCTGCTCACGACGGAAAAGCCCCTCTATCAGCCGGGCCAGACGATTCACGTGCGCGCCCTGGCGCTGGATCGCTCGAACCATGAGGCCGCCGCTCGCCGCAAGCTGACTTTCGAATTAGAAGACTCGCGCGGCAACAAAGTCTTCAAGAAAGCGGCCGAAACGGACCAGTTCGGAGTTGCATCAGCGGAATTCGGCCTGGCGGACGAGGTCAACCTGGGGGCCTATCACCTGCGCGCGCTGATGGAGACGAACACCGCGGAGATGGCTCTGAATGTGGAGCGGTATGTGCTGCCGAAGTTCAAAGTAGCTGTGGATTTTGCGGGCAAGGACGAGATAGCGAAGCATGGCTACAGGCCCGGTGACCGCGTGAGGGGAACGGTGCGGGCGAATTACTTTTTCGGGAAGCCGGTGGATGACGCCGAGATTACGGTCAAGGCGTCCGGTATGGATGTGGCGCAGTTTGAGGCGGGGTCGGTCCACGGGAAGACGGATGGGGAGGGGGCGTATCGCTTCGATCTTCCGTTACCCGCTTACTTCGCGGGACGTCCGCTCAACCATGGCGCAGCGCGGGTGCTGATCGAGGCCACGGTGAAAGACTCGGCGGGGCATGCCGAGACGCGGGGCGAACCGGTTACCGTCAGCGATTCGCCGCTGATCCTCACGGCGATTCCCGAGGGAGGCAAACTGATTCCCAATCTCGAGAACCAGGTTTTCCTTCTGGCCTCGTACGCGGACGGGAAGCCGGCCACCGCTGACGTCCGTGTGCGCGCCGCCGGCAACCCCGACCAGAGTGTGACCACGGATGCGGGCGGAGTTGCCGTAGTGCGCCTGAGGGCCGGGCTGGGCACCGAGACGCTGCAGATGGAGGCGAACGACAAGGAAGGAAACCACGCGTCGGCCTCCGCGGAGCTCGACGTCCGCGCAGGTGCGGAGCAGATTCTGCTGCGTACGGACCGGGCGGTGTATCGCGCGGGAGATCGCATTCCCCTCAAGATCTTCTCGACGAAAGAGCGCGGCACGGCCTACGTGGATGTCGTCAAGGAAGGACAAACCGTACTGACGCGCGACCTGGATATCGTGAACGGTCAGGCGGAGCTGGCGCTGACCGCCACCGCGGAGATGGCGGGAACGCTGGATCTCAGCGCGTACCTGTTCGGACGTGATGCGCGGCCCGTGGCCGATCATCGGCTGGTGTTCGTGCAACCGGCCGACGAGCTCAAGGTGGAAGCGGCGGCGGATGCCCCGTCGTACAAACCGGGCGAGGAGGCGCATATCCGATTCCGCGTGACCAACGCGCGCGGGGAAGGGGTACAGGCGGCGCTGGGCCTGCAGGTGGTGGACGAGGCGGTGTTCGCGCTGGCGGAGAAACAGCCAGGCTTCGCCAAGGTCTTTTTTTACCTCGAGCAGGAGGCCATGAAGCCGCGCTACGAGATCCACTCGATCGGCATGCCCGATATCGTCGAGCCAGTGGAAGTGGCACGCGCCGGGCAGAGGGACCGGGCCGCGCGCGCCTTGTTCGCGGCGACGGAAGTGGTCAGCACCAACCGGTTTGAGACGGAATTCGGCCGCAGCGTGCCGCAGACGAAATACGCGGAGTACGCAGAGCGGTACCGGACACGCTTCCTGGACCTGGTGCGCGAAGGACTCAACCGCGCCTACCAAAAAAATGGGGGCGACGTGACCCAGGCCGGCGGGCCGGAACTGCGCGATTCCTGGGATAGCGGGATGCGCATCGAGCGCGTCACCTGGAATCCGGGGAGGAAACTCTATCTGGTGCGTAGCGCGGGCCCGGACCGGCGGTTCGACACGGGGGACGATCTTCTGGCGTACGTGGAAATGCGGACCGGTAAGATCGTCGGACGTCCCGGCGAGGCCACCCTCGATCTGAATATCGAACACGAGCGCGGGCCTTTCAACGGGCTGGCGGAGATCGCCGGGTCGGTGGGGGATGCGTCCGGAACCGGTTTGCCGGGAGCGCAGGTCGAGGTTCGCGAGATTCCTTCCGGGAAGGTGCGGACGGCACGGACCAATGCGGAAGGCCAGTTCAGTTTGGCAGGCACTCCTGCCGGCAAGTACAAAATCCAGGTGTCGTGCGCGGGCTTTCAAACCGCTTCGCGGGAAATCACGCTGAACGTGCGCGACCGCGCCGTGGTCTCCGCCACTCTGAATGTGGGCGCGGTGGCCGAGGTGGTCAATGTCGAGGCTCAGGCCGGGCGCTTGGGAGGTTTTGCCGGCGGTGTCATCGGCGGCATTCAGGCCGCAATGGGCGGAGCGATGCCCATGCGGAGGATGGAAATGGCAGCCGTTCCGGTGCCTCCGCCCGCCGCTACACCGGCGCTGCGAGCCATGGCCCTGAATAGCATGATCGTCGCCAAGGATGCTCTGGGCTCCCCCGCCCCGCGCGTGCGCTCCTATTTTCCCGAGGCGCTCTACATCCATCCGGAGATCATCACGGACCAGAACGGCGCTGCCAGCATTTCCATCCCACTGGCCGACTCCATCACAACGTGGCGTATGGCAATGATGGCCTCGACCACGCGTGGGGCGCTGGGCAGCGGTGCTTCCAGCATCAAGGTCTTTCAGGATTTCTTCGTGGATCTGGATCTCCCGGTCACGCTCACCCAAGGGGACCGCGTTTCGCTGCCGGTCGCGGTTTACAATTACTCGGGCACGCGCGGGGAGGTCGCTCTCCGGTTGCAGGCCGCCGACTGGTTTTCCCTGGTGAATGACGCCGCCGATAAGACGCTGGCGGTGGACGCCGGGCGGGTTGGCGGGGCTCAGTTCACGCTGGAGGCCCGGCGCATCGGAAAATTCAAGCTCACGCTCGCCGCCAATATGAAAGGCGGGCCCGGCCGCGCCGATATCGTGGTGCGGGAAATCGAAGTGGTTCCCGACGGGCGCGTGCAGACCATGGTGTTTAACGGGCGCCTGGACACCGCGGCCGGGCACGAAGTGAATTTCCCGGCATCGTCCATTCCCGATGCCAGCAAGATCTTCGTGCGGCTGTATCCCGGCCCGCTGAGCCAGGTGATCGAAGGCATGGACGCGATCCTGCGCATGCCGGGCGGCTGCTTCGAGCAGACCTCCTCCAGCACCTATCCCAACGTTCTCGCGCTCGATTACATGAAGCGCACCAACAAGCTCACTCCCGAAGTGCACGCCAAGGCCGAGGGATTCATCGCCAACGGCTACCAGCGCCTGGTGACGTTCGAAGTTCCCGGCGGCGGTTTTTCCTGGTTCGGCAACGCTCCGGCCAACAAGATTCTGACCGCTTACGGGCTGATGGAATTCTACGACATGTCGAAAGTCTACGAGGTGGATGCGAACGTGATCCGGCGAACCCAACAGTGGCTGGCGGGACAGCAGCAAGCGGACGGGAGTTGGAAACCGGATGTCTCCTTCATCAATGAAGGCGCCACGAACCGCTTCAACTCAGACGCACTGCGGATTACGGCGTACATCGCCTGGTCGCTGGAGAATACGGCTTACCAGGGGCCGGCGGTGGAGAGAGCCCGGCAGTTTATTGAGAGCCATCTGAATGGGAAGATGGACTCATACACGTTAGCGGTGGTGGCCAACTTCGCCGCCGACTATGGAAAAGACCGGGAATTCACTCGCCAGGCGCTGCAACTGCTGGTGGACGCGCGCACGGAGAAAGACGAGCAGGCGTGGTGGACCACCGAAGAAACCGCCATGTTTGGCGCCGGCGCCAGCGCCAGCGTCGAGACTACGGGCCTGGCGGTGCAGGCATTGCTCAAGTGGGGCGGCGCTTCCAACACGGCGGCCAAGGCCCTGAGCTATCTCGCTTCCAAGAAAAATGCCGCGGGCTCCTGGGGCACCACGCAGGCCACCATCATGGCGCTGCGGGCGGTGCTGCTTTCGACCGAAAAAGGCGCGGCCGACGTTCGCGGGGCCGTGGAAATCTCGCTCAATGGTAAGACTGTGGAGACGCTGACGCTGACTCCCGAAAATAACGACCTGCTGCACCAGTTCGTGTTCCCGAACGTCGATGCCAAAGGCGCGAACAGGGTGGAAGTCCGGTTTGCGGGCAAGGGCGGGCTGGCCTACCAGGTGGCGGGCCGCTACTTCGTCCCCTGGACGGAGAAGCCGGTCAGTGAGCCGCTTTCGATCGGAGTGACTTACGACCGCACCCGCCTGGCGCAGGATGACATCGCCACCGCCAACGTGGCGGTAAAGAACAACCTAGGCAAAACGGCCAACATGGTGATGGTGGACTTGGGCATTCCTCCCGGCTTCGATCTGCTCAGCGAGGACCTGCAGTCCTACCAGGAAACGAGCGCGGGGCAGAAGAGCGGCCGCCTGGAGAAATTCAATCTGACGGCGACACAGGCGATCCTCTACTTCAACTCGATCGCCTCCGGAGAAACGGTCACGCTACGTTTCCGCCTGCGGGCGAAATATCCGATCCGCGCACGGACGTTTCAGTCTCGCGTCTACGAATATTACGACCCGGAGGTGAACGCAGTGGCGCGGCCGGTGCAGATGGAGGTGCGGAAGCGGTAGCGGCCGGCCTGTGGCGACACTGCCGCCTACCGTTGCTGCTCATCGTCGCAACTGATAAGATTCCTGCCATGAAAATACTGATCCTTCTTGCTGCGCTGCCACTATTGGCAGCCGATCCCGACGGCTTTGCCGCATGGAAAAGCGCCGACATTCAATCGCGGGCCAAGGCGGTCAAGTTGGATGAACACAAGGCTGGCGTGGACCGCGTCGCCGCCTGGGGCAATCACGGATTACTGGTGGTCCGGCGCGAAGGCGATGGCGAGGCTGAGGTGCACGAAACCCAGGTGGACGTAATCACCGTGGTCTCGGGCGAGGGCACGCTGGTGGTCGGTGGAACTGCCGTGGACCCTCATCCGACGACCGCGGGAGAGATTCGCGGCAAGTCCATTAACGGGGGCACCAGTCATAAAATGTCCGCCGGTGATGTGTTTCACATCCCCGCCAAGGTGCCGCACCAGATGCTTGTGCCGAAGTCGCTGGTCATTCAGGTGGTGAAGGTCGACACCAAATAGTCGCTATCTTCGGTCCCGTTCCGCAGAGAGGAGACTGACAACCGCGTTCCGCCCCCGGCACCACGGCCGGCCGCTCACTTTGGAACGCCAGGACTTTCCTGTACGTAAATAGCGGGTAGACTTGCCGCCGCGATGGCTTGTCCGTGCCGCTTTTCCTGCTCATCGGGTATGTGAAAACGAAGGCGCTCGGCCAGTTCGGGGAACTCTTCACGCAGCACCTTTTGCGCCGCAGAGAGTATCACGTCGCCGCCTTCGCCAGTCAACACGCGCCCCAACACCAAGAGGTTGCGGATTTCGTAGAAATCGGCATACGTCGCGATGGCGTACCCGAAATAGACGCCGATGGTTTCGTAGATCCGGCGCGCGCGCGGGTCTCCCACCGCCGCGAGCGATTGCACCTGCTCGAGTTTTGCCGGAAGCGGCATCTCTTTCGGCAATTCGATGCCGGCCGGCGCCAACAGGCGTCCGACGGCCTGTTGCGAAAAATATTGAACGCCCACACCGGAGTCGCCGGACCATTCGTCCAGCGGAGCGTTTTCGCGATAGTCCACAGGCGCAAAAGCCAACTCGTTCAGCCACGAGGTGATGGCGCCCCGCGGGGTAACGAATCCGGCCGCCAGGCTGCTGCCCATGGCGATTCCCAGCACGGCATTATCGTTGAGCGCCATCGCTCCCGCCAGCGCGGTTACCTCGCCGTCGTTCACCACTTCGAAAGGTATGTTGCCCCAGGCCTTTCGGATCTCGCAAAACAAGGGTTTAACCCGCTCCGCAAACACTTCCGCTGGCACTCCGCGAAACAAGGACGCGACCTTGACCCGATTATTCAGGTAAATCCCCGCAGCACTGCCGCCAATGGCATCCACGCGCGGCAAATGCGCCGCGGCTTTCTTGAGGGAATCCATGATCCCCTCGTAATGGTATCGAGGGTCCGGCTGGAAATAAGGATCCCACACTGTCTCCTCGCTGAACACAACCTTCCCGTCCATTAAGGCTGCCGCTTTCCGATCGCTTCCCCCCAAATCAAAGCCGATGCGGCATCCATCCAAATGCCGGCCCAGCGGGGCGGTGGTTCGGCGCTCGGGCGGAAGCTGCGCGGCGCACACGACTTCAATCGGATGATCAAACATCCGTTCCCCCACAAGG
>Ga0209698_10001642_pt1 | contig 25767 bp, 19 predicted proteins | sample LitLauG_LLR_2012_FD_187203 | JGI IMG/M metagenome (GOLD analysis project Ga0209698, IMG submission 187203) | Freshwater sediment microbial communities from Pennsylvania, USA - Little Laurel Run_MetaG_LLR_2012 (SPAdes) (version 2) | ecosystem: Environmental > Aquatic > Freshwater > Creek >... | reverse complement strand
TTAGGCTGGGAGCAGAAGCTGTACGGCGTGCTCAGTTGGCCTGCTAACGTGACCTTGAAGACCGTGCCACGGGAGTTGGCCCCTCCACTCTGCGTCGTCCCGTAAAGATTCCCGTCACTGGCCTGAACTAGCCCAGCGTCAGGGTTCCTGCCATCACTGCAATTGGGTTGGGGGCAGAAGTTGTACAGCGTGCTCAGGTGGCCCGCTAACGTGAGCTGAAAGACTGTGCCACGGAAGTTGGCCCCTCCAAAAAACGTCGTCCCGTAAAGATTCCCGTCGCTGGCCTGAATCAGCTTTCCCCGAGGGAGTGCGCCGTCGGCGCAGTTTCCTTGCGAGCAAAAACTGTAGAGCGTGGCGACCTGGCCGGCGGGCGTGATTTTGAAGACCGTGCCGTCACCAATGGCGCCGCCCGAATTGGTTGTCCCGTAGAGGTTCCCGTCAGTGGCTTGCACCAGCCCAGCGATGGGGTAGGCGCCGTCCGTGCAACCCGCTTGCGAGCAAAAGCTGTAAAGAGTGGTGAGCTGGCCCACTGGCGTGACCTCATAGACCGTGCCCCTGTCGTTTGCCCCACCATATAAGGTTGTCCCGTAGAAGTTCCCATTGGTGGCTTGCACCAGTCCTGCCTCCGGCTCGGCTCCGTCAGTGCAGTTTATTTGGGAGCAGAACGTATAAAGCGTCGTTAGCGTCCCCCCAGCGGTCACTTTGAACACCGTGCCCTGGTCGTAGGCGCCCCCCCCGGCATCCGTCCCATAAAGGTTCCCGTCTGCGCCCTGAATCAGAAAGGTACGGTAAGGGAAAGCACCATTTGCACCGTCGAAATTCAGTAGCGTGGTCAGGGTCTGCGCAACGGACTTCGCCTTGCCGGTGGGTGCCGTCACTTTCATGGGGCCAACCGCCGCTTCGGCGAGTTCACGGGTCCTGAGTTTGGTCCTGCGAAGACCCGGGAACACTGCCTCATCGCGGCTAAGTCTCTCGCCGGTCCTGCCCGCGAGATCGTGCCTGTGGATGAAAAGATTTTCTTCCGCCTTTGCGCCGAGTCTGAGGCCGGTCGCGCCCGTCAGATCGGGCCGGAGGATCATGATGTTCGCTCCCGCCTTGCCGAAGCTCGACTGCGTTTTCGCTTTCGGGACCAGCCCCACTGGCAGGCTGAAGACCGTGCCGTCTAATCTGCTGCCGCCAAAGTACGTTGTCCCGTACAAATTCCCGTTGGCTTCGAGCAGCCCCCCGTCGGGGTAAGCGCCGTCAGTCAAGGCGAAGCTGTGCAACGTAGACAGTTGCCCTGCTGGCGTGATTCCAAAGACCGTTCCATAGCCGTCGGCGCCCCCATCTTCTGTCGTTCCGTAGAGATTCCCGTCGCTGGCCTGAATTAAACCCGCATAAGGGATTTCGCCGTCGCTGCAGTCAGTCTGGCAAAAGCCATAGAGCGTGGTGAGCTGGCCCGCTGGCGTGATTTCAAACACCGTGCCGAACGCATTGCCGTTGGCCCCGCCATCTGAGGTTGTTCCGTAGAAGTTCCCTCCGGCTTGCACCAGCCCGGCCTCAGGAAAAGCGCCATCATTGAAACCGAAGCTGTGCAGCGTGGTGAGCTGGCCCGCTGGCGTGATTTCGAAGACTGTGCCCAATCCACCGTTGGCCCCACCTTGTTCGGTTGTCCCGTAGAAGTTCCCTCCGGCTTGCACCAGGCCCGCGAAGGGGAAGGCACCATCCGTGCACCCCGGTTGCGAGCAAAAGCTGTACAGCGTGGTGAGCTGGCCGGCTGGCGTGATTTTGAAGACCGTGCCCGAGTCGTTGGCTCCGCCCTCATAGGTTGTCCCGTAGAAGTTCCCTCCAGCTTGCACCAGGCCAGCGAAGGGGAAGGCACCGTCCGTGCATCCCGGTTGCGAGCAAAAACTGTAAAGCGTGGTGAGCTGGCCGCCGGGAGTGACTTGAAAAACCGTGCCCACGCCGTTGGCCCCACCACCTTCGGTTGTCCCGTAGAAGTTCCCACCGGCTTGCACCAGCCCTAAGACAGGCTCCGCGCCGTCCGTGCAGTTTATTTGGGAACAAAACGTATAAAGTGTCGTCACCGTTCCATCCGGCGTGACCTTGAAGACGGTTCCTTGGTCGTAGAAACCGCCGCCGTAAGTCGTGCCGTAATTGTTCCCGTCGGTGCCTTGGATGAGATTTCCGTATAAGGGTTCAGCGCCATTGGCGCTGCCCTGGAAATCCGCCAGCGTGGTGAAAGCCTGCGCTTGGGCCGATCCAGTTGCGAAGACTGCCAGTACAAGCATGATCGCCAAAGCCAGCGCAGTGGTTGCCGTCCGCCCGCACATTCCCAGAGTACAATTCCGATTTTGCGCTGCGCTGATCATAAGTCTCCTTAACGAATCATTACTGGGAGAAACAGGCCCAGTCGTCGCTCGCAGTAATTGACGGTTATATGGTTTTGGGCGAGCGCTGTTTGTGGCGCTAAAATTTCTTCCCGACCGATACGATCCCAAAGCTTAAGAAACGCGACGCTTTTTGTAAGTCTGGGAAACATGGTTTCTCCGGTCGACTTACTGTGTAATGGTCTTTCTACCGGGGTCGAAATGCCGCTAAAACAGACGAAAGATGCCACGCAAGCGAGGAGTAGGAGCCTGCAACTTTTGGCGCTGAATTATGATTCCCAGCGGCTTCCCTGTCAAGATGAAAGAGTTTGCGCTTTGCCCGCAGGATCAGGAGAATCCTGGAGCTTACCAGCCTTAGCCATCGGTTGATGGGCCACTGGAAATACCCCGATTAAGATAGTATCCAGCATCTACTACTAACATCTACGCCGCAACGGCCTCGGAAGCAGTCAAGATAAAGAGAAAACTCGACCCGTGGTTAAGCTCGCTCTCCGCGCGAATCGTGCCGTGGTGCGCCAGAACGATATGCTTGGCGATGGCCAGCCCCAGCCCCGTGCCTCCCGACTCCCGCGAGCGCGCTTTATCGACCCGGTAGAAGCGCTCGAAAAGCCGGGGCAGATGCTCCGAAGAAATGCCGGGCCCGAAGTCGCGCACGTAGAATTCGACGCTGCTCTTTACTTCGCCAGTCTTTATTTCGCCAGTCTTTACTTCGTCACTCTCAGCCGCGCGCGCTCCGAGAACGACTTTCTTTCCCGACGCCGCGTACTTCAGCGCATTCTCAATCAAGTTCGAAAAAATCTGGTGGATAGCTTCGCGGTCCGCATCCACATGCGCGGCGGGGACTGAATTCTCAACCACCAACTCGACTCCATAGGGCCGCGCCACTTCGCGGAAGCTTTCGAAAGCATCCTGCAGCAGTTCTTCCACGCTCACCCGCTGCATGTCGAACCTGTGCTCGCCCGATTCCACGCGGGCCAGAGTGAGCAGGTCTTCCGTCAGCCGCGACATGCGGGCCGAGTTCTTGCGGATGATCTCGAGAAAATCCCGCACGTGATTGTCCGCCAGGGGACTGTCGAGCAGCGTCTCCGTGTATCCCTGAATGGAAGTCAGCGGCGTGCGCAGTTCGTGGGAAACGTTGGCAATGAAATCGCGGCGGCTTTTCTCCATGCGTTCGGTCTCGGTCAGGTCGCGGAGCACGGCAACCGCCCCGCCTCCCGGCATGGGCGCCGCCGTGACATCGAAGGTGCGCCCGGAAGCGATGGTGTTCGAGCGCGCGGATGTGACCACCTGGTCGCGAGCCGCTTCCTGGATCGCCGCCAGAAAGTCTGGGTCGCGCACGCTGTCGATCAAAGGCGCATTCAGCCGCGGAGCCCGCAGCAGCAGCCGGTTCATGCCCCGATTGGCCCACTGCACGCGCCCGTCCACGTCGATGGCAATTACCGCATCCTGCATGCTGTTGAGCAGGGTTTCCAGCTCTCGCTGGCTGGTTTGAACACGGGCGTAACTCTCCTCCACCCCGCGCGTCGTCTTATCCAGCGCCGCCGCCACCTGCCCGATCTCGTCTGTCGCACGGGATGCGATTCTGGCAGTCAGATCTCCGCCCGCCACGCGCTCGGCAAAATTCACGATCCGCCGCAACCGCCGCCCCAGATACTGAGAAGCGATTGCCGCCACCAGCATCGAAAAAACGAACGCCGAAAGCGATCCCCAAAACAGGGCCACGGCCAGCGGACGGTCTGTAATTTCCATTTCCGGCAACGGATACGCCAGCCGCACCGCACCTCCAGAAACCGGCGCAGCGACAAACAGGAAAGGAACTCCAAGAGCCTGCGTCTTGCGTTCATCCACGCCGAGTTTGCCGCCCAGAGCGGAAACAAACTCCCGCCGATTCGACTGGTCCTCCATCGTGCCAGGATCGGCTTCCGAATCGGCCAGCACTTTCCCGGTGGGATCAATGACGGTGGCGCGGGCGCCCGCCGCCTGGCCCTCCTGGGCGGCAATGTCCGCCAGGGAGTGCTGCCGGTCCGCCTCCACGCGATAAGCGAACATCAAGGTTTTCTGTCTGAGATTGCGCTCGACCTGCTCGTGCAGCGTCCGTTCCCACACCTTGTGCACGGTCAACTGCAAAGTGATTGCGGTGACGCCAATCACCAGCAGAAACACAAACATCAGTTTAAAGAAGATGCGGCTTCTCAACGCGCGACCTCAAAGCGGTATCCGGCCCCCCGCACCGTCTTCAGGTAACGCGGGTTCTCCGGATCGGGCTCGATCTTCTCGCGGATGCGCCGCACATAAACGTCCACCGAACGCGGTGTCACATAGGCCGTATCGCGCCAGACCGAATCCAGCAACTGGTCGCGGGTAAAGACGCGTCCCGCATGACGCATAAAGTGGTCAAGCAATCGGAATTCCGTGGCCGTAGTCGGCACCTGCTTGCCGCGGACCGTCAACGTCATCGCTCCCGGATCAATATGCACCTCGTCAATTTTGGTAGGCAGCGGCGGCAGCGGGCGCTCAAACCGTCGCAGCACTGCCTTCACCCGGGCCACCAGTTCGCGAGGGCTGAAAGGTTTGGGAATGTAGTCGTCGGCGCCCAACTCCAGGCCGAGAACGCGGTCCGCCTCCCCGCTCTTGGCGGTCAGGAAAATCACCGGCACCGGCGCCAGCGACACCGATTGACGTATCTGGCGGCAAAGTTCCAGCCCGTCCTTTCCCGGCACCATGATATCCAGCAAAAACAGCGCCGGACGCTGCCGTTCCGCATCCACCACCACCAGATTCCCGGTCGAATACAGACGGACATTGAAGCTGGCCGCTTCCAGATGATGGCGCACCAGGCGGGAAATATCCGGGTCGTCTTCCACTACATAGATCGTCGGCTTCACGCGAACCATTGTAGCCGGGAAGTGTTTCAATTTCGATAAGCGAGGAAAGAGGAGTGCTGGTAAATTCCGAACCTTAACCACCAAGGCCCCGAAGGAACATGAAGAAAGCCCCTTGACCATGACCTTCGTGATCCTTCGTGGTTCATGGGTTCACTGGATTCGCTGGGAGGCAGCCCACTCAGCGCAGCGCCATCCCCGCCTCTGCTGAAAAATCCATCGCCACAAATTCCCCGCGCAGAAATTTCGGATAAGCCGCGGCCGCGATCATCGCCGCGTTGTCGGTGGAAAGCGCGCGCGACGGAAAAAACACGGGAAACCCCTGCATCCCCGCCTCGCGCTCAAACGTGCTCCGCAATTCCCGATTGGCAGCCACGCCGCCGCTCACGAAGAGAGTCTGAACGTCATACGCGCGCGTCGCCGTCAGGGTCTTCGCGACCAGATCGCTGACCATCGAGTGCTGGAAAGAGGCCACCAGGTTGAGAGTTTGCCGGTCGCAGAGTCCGAGCAAGTCTTCCAGCGCCGGCTTGCCGATCCCCGCCAGCGCCTGGCGCCGCACCTCAATCGAAGGTTTCAGATTCTGCGTCTCGACGTAGCGCAAGACAGCCGTTTTGATTCCGCTGTAGGAAAAATCGAAGTGTGGCCCGTCTTTTTCCGTCAAAAGCTGTTCCTGATCGTTTTGTTTATGATCGCGCCGGTCGCGATGCTTGATCTGCGAAGTCTGGAACTTGACCGCGCCTGGATCCCCGTGCAGCGCAAGCCGGTCGATGATCGGTCCTCCCGGATAACCTAGTCCCAGAAGCTTCGCCACTTTATCGAACGCCTCTCCAGCCGCGTCGTCGCGAGTGTGGCCGATGTTCCGGTAGCTCCAGAGATTGTCCTGCACCTGGGCGAGATAAAGATGCGTGTGCCCGCCCGAGACAACGAGCGCCAGCACGGGGAAATGAAGGTCGTCATTTCCGTTTTGCCGCTGCTCCAGCAACACGGCATGGATGTGTCCCTCAAGATGATTGACGGCGATCAGCGGTTTATCGAGCCCGAAGGCCAGCGCCTTTGCAAAGCTGATGCCAACCAGCAGAGCGCCCGCGAGGCCCGGACCCTGCGTAACCGCGATAGCATCGACGGATTGATACTTTTGTCCCGCCTCGGCCAAAGCCTGCCGCACCACTGGAACCAGGGCGCGCAAGTGCTCGCGCGAGGCCAGTTCAGGAACCACTCCGCCATAAGGCTGGTGGGTGGCAATCTGCGAAGCGACCACGTTGGACAGAATCTGCTGCCCCGAGCGCACCACCGCAGCGCCTGTCTCATCGCAGGAGGTCTCGATGCCGAGGATGTGCGCGTCAGGCATAATTAGCTGTCAGCCTTCAGCCATCAGCTATCAGTTTCTAGTTTAGACGCTCGCGGTTGGTGTCGCTTTCCCTGATGGCTGACGGCTGATGGCTGAATGCTGACTTCCCAACAACACGCCGATGAAATCGTCCGCTCCCTGCGTGAACGCGGACACCAGGCCTACTTCGCCGGAGGATGCGTCCGCGATCTGCTGCTCAGCCGCGAGCCCGCCGACTACGACGTAGCCACCGACGCGACCCCGCAGCAGGTGATGCAAATCTTCCCGCAGACTTACGCAGTAGGAGAACAGTTCGGAGTAGTGCTCGTTCCGCTCTCGCCCCCTGACCAATTCGTGACCGGCGAGGGCGCCCGTCGCTCCACCGTCAAAAACGCGGTCGAAGTAGCCACCTTTCGCTCCGATGTCGGCTACTCCGATGGCCGTCATCCCGACGAAGTCCGCTTCACCAGAGATCCCCGCGAAGACGCACAGCGCCGCGATTTCACTATCAACGGCATGATGCTCGATCCAGCCACCAACGCGATTCTGGACTTTGTCGGCGGACAAGACGATCTGAAAGCCGGAATCATCCGAGCCATCGGCGATCCCGAACGCCGTTTCGCCGAGGATAAACTGCGCATGTTGCGGGCCGTGCGTTTCGCCGCACGCTTCGATTATCGGATCGATCCCGCAACCCTGGCCGCCATCCAAAAGCTGGCCCCGAAAATTCACCAGGTGTCCTGCGAGCGCGTGCGCGAAGAACTGACCAAGATGCTAACCGAAGGCCGCGCCAGCCAAGCCTTCCAACTCCTGGATACGACGAGGCTCCTGCCCGAAGTCCTGCCCGAAATCGCCGCCATGAAGGGGGTAGAGCAACCGCCGTACCATCCCGAAGGCGACGTATTCGTGCACACGCTGCTGTTGCTGGAGAAACTGCGGCCGGGCGCCTCTGGCTCTATTTCAAAGACGCTGGCCTGGGGCGCGCTCCTCCACGACGTAGGCAAGCCGGCAACCTTCCGCAGAGCGCCCGATCGCATCCGCTTTGATGGCCACGTAGAAGTAGGAGTGAAGATGGCCGCCGAAATCTGCCGCCGTCTGCGCTTCTCGAACCACGAGACCAATCAGATTCTGGCGCTGGTCGACAACCACATGCGCTTCGGCCAAGTGCAGCGCATGAACCAATCCACGCTGAAGAAGTTTCTCCGCCTGCCCGCCTTCGACGAGCATCTGGAGTTGCACCGCATCGACTGCCTCTCCAGCCACGGCCAACTCGACGCGTATGAATATTCGCGCGAGCAGTTGGGTTCGATGCCCCCCGAAGCCATCCGTCCCACTCCCCTGATCACCGGGCAAGACCTGATCGAAGCGGGCTATGAGCCCGGCCCACGCTTCAAAGAGATACTGGCCGCGGTCGAGGACGCTCAATTGGAGGGCCGACTCTCTTCATGCGATGCAGCGATGGAATTTGTGCGGCGAGAGTTTCCAGTGTAACCGAAGGCGCCAGAGCGACGAGCGATAGAAATGCAGGCGCGCCCGTCTCCACACATTCATCCCTCCTTATATTGCGACACCTCGTTATGACCCTGATATGGTGCTGGCAACCGTGGAGAACACATTATTCGCATTCCCGCCGATCAGGCGGACGGTTCCAATCACGATCACCAGGATCACCGCCAGCATCACTGCATACTCGGCGATGTCCTGACCCTCTTCGTTTCGCCACCCTTCGTTTCGCCACAATTTGTTCACCAGATCTGTTGCTTTCATTCTCCTCCCATGTGCAGACGACGAACGCCGCCGCGCCAAGCACGCGCATTATGCACTCTTCCCACCTGTGGAAGTATGAGGACACAGCAGGAAAACAGGGTCGAAAATAAATATTTTCGGTGCCAACCAATGGCGTCGGACAGGTGATTTCGCGAATACTGCCGAGTGGCGTGTCCAACCTTCGCTTGGGCCGGACCCTTGGGTCTTTCATCACAACCAGCCTGTGTGCCACATCACAGAGGCCAACCCTGGGGACGATAATGTCCTCTGCTTAAGGACAGGCAAAGCTCGGGGGGGACTAAAACTCGAGCGCTCAACTCCACGGAGCAAAGAACGGAGATGGCGTCGGCGTTTTCGCGGACAAGAGTGCCGCATTAGAGACTCTATTCCTCGTTCCGATCCCGGTTCTGCGAAGCAGTATCGCCAGCACCGCGCGCGCCCGAAGCCGGCTTTCGCACATCGATCACGGGCAATCCTGCTTTTTTCAGTTGCTCGTTCAAACTGGGAATGTCTTTCGCTTTCACCTGCTCCCACGCCGACAACTGCTCCGCCAGCGCCTTCTCCAGTTCTCCAAACATCGCGACTTGCTGGGTAGTCGGCGCGGCGTCGGCAGTATCGAGAGCGCCGACGATCGCGCCCAGGCCGTTGTTCAGCCGCGACAGGCTGCGCCCTTCCGGAGTGCTCAGGTAGCGCGCACCGCCTTCTTCGCCTTCGATGGACGCGGCTTTCGTCTCCAGGTCAGCGGCGGTCATTTTGATTGCATCCGGCGCGCCCGATAGCGCTTTCAACTGGGCTCGCAGGCTGCGCACCTGCTGCAGGGCTTCGAAGTCTTGGTGAAGGGCGTCGGCAATCTTGCGATCGAGGTCGAAATGGAGGCGAAGATCTTCGGGCGAGGTCTTCACCCGCGGATCCATGCGGATCGTCAGCGGCTGCGTATAACCCTTGCCGCCAACGGTGAGCACTAAGTTGTACTGTCCGGGCAACACGGTCGCGCCCAGCGGATACAGTGGAGTGTCGTGGTAGATCGCCGAAATCGGGTAGTCGCGTGTCAGCACTTCCGGGGCGGGATAAGTCAGGTCCCAAACGAACCGGTGCATGCCAGCCTTCGCCGACAGCGTTAGCGCCGGACGGACCCAGTACATGGGAACATTGAATTCTCTGGCGTCAACTGGTTTGCCCTTGTCGTCGCTGGAAAAGTGGCGCACAACCTTTCCCGATGCATCGACAATTTCCAAAGTCACTGGACCGGAAGTTGAAGTTCGCAGCCAGTAGTCGATGATCGCGCCATCCGGAGGATTCTGTCCCGCCGGCTCTTCGGGAGGCAAAGGCGTGTCGGTATTGTTGTTGCGGCGCACGCGATAGGTGGTTTGCGGCGCGAAGAGATGCGCTGTTGCCTTCGCGATCGCGGAGTTGAACTGCCGCAGCGGCGTGATGTTATCGAGAATCCAGAACGACCGTCCGTGAGTTCCGACCACAACATCGTCATGATGAACGACGAGGTCGCGGATCGAAGTCGCCGGCAGATTCATTTTCAGCGATTGCCAGTGATCGCCATCGTCCCACGAGACATAGACGCTGCGTTCGGTTCCGGCGAAGAGCAAGCCCTTGCGTTCCGGATCTTCCCGCACCGTATTGACAGGTTCGTTGTCGGGCAAGCCGCTGACGATCTTCTGCCACGTCGCGCCGCCATCGTGCGTGCGATAGATATAAGGATGCAGATCGTCGAGCCGGAAACGGTTCACTGCAGCGTAAGCGGTTGTGCTATCGAAATGTGACGCGTCCATCTGCGCGAGTTTGCTCCACGGGGTTAGTTCGGGAGGCGTGACGTTCCGCCAAGCCTTGCCGCCGTCGCGCGTCACCTGAATCAGGCCATCGTCGGTTCCGGCCCAGATCAGGCTGGCGTCCTTCGGCGACGGAGCAATCGAATAGATGACGCCGCGATGCTTCCCTTTGGCAGGATCGGCTTCGAGGAACGGGCCGAGAGTCGCGGGAATTCCGGGATCTTCGCGGGTGAGGTCGGGACTTACGATCTGCCAACTGTTGCCACCATCGCGCGTGGCAAAAAGCACGTTCGATCCCAGATACAACACATGCGGATCGGCTGTCGAAAAAATCAACGGTGCGGTGCGATTGAAGCGGTACTGACCGGTGCGCAGAACCACCGGCGAAACATCGCGCGTCTGTCCGGTATTGCGATCGAAGACAGTGACTTTGCCGCCGTAAATCAGATTGGGATGCAGCGGATCGGGCGCAACGTAGCCATATTCTTCCACGCCAACCGTGGTCCAATCGCGAAACGTGATTTCGCCAAAGTCGCTGCGGCTGGCGGTGCCGATGGAGCCGCTTTCCTGCTGGCCGCCGTAGACCCAGTAGGGAAATTCGTTGTCGGTGATGACGTGATAGAACTGCGCGGTCGGCTGGTTGTACCACGAACTCCAGGTTTGGCCGCCGTTCACGCTGATGGTTGCGCCCTGGTCGAGCGCGATGGCGATAATGTCGGGGTTTTCGGGATTGATCCAGATGGTGTGGTAGTCGTCGCCGCCAGGCGCGCCTTTGATGGCGGTGAAGTTCTTGCCCGCATCGACGGAACGGTAGGTCGAAGTGTTGGCAACGTAAATCACATCCTTATTCCTAGGGTCGACGCGGACGCAGCCAAAGTCGTCGCCTCGTCCCCAGATGCGCTCTTCATTGTTCATCTGCTGCCAGCTTTCGCCGGCATCGTCGGAGCGGTAGATGCCGCTGGCCTTCTTGGCGTTTGCCTTCGTTGTGTTGCGCGTTTCGGCGTTGACCCAGGCATACATGCGATCCGGATCGCTGGGAGAAACAGCAGGACCGATGCGGCCGATGCCTTCGGCCTCGCCAGGCAGTCCGTTGGTGAGTTGCCGCCAGGTCGTGCCGCCGTCGGTGGACTTGTAGAGACCACTGCCCGGTCCGCTGTAGCCGCCACCGGTGGTCCACGGCGGACGGCGCGACGCCCACATGCTGGCGAAGATCACTTGCGAGTTGCGGGGATCGAAGACGAGGTCCATGCCGCCGACGTTCTCATCCTTATAGAGAACTTTCTGGAAGGTCTGACCACCGTCGAGCGAACGATAGATGCCGCGCTCGGGGTTCGGCCCGTAAGGATGTCCTTGGGCTGCGACGAAGAGGCGATTGGGGTCCTTGGGATCGACGATGATGGATGCGATCTGTTGCGCGTTGCGCAGAGCGCCATCGGGTTGACCCAGATGCTGCCAGGTGCGGCCGGCGTCGGTCGATTTGTAAATGCCGTCGCCTACGGAGAGATCGGGCCGGCGCAGGCCTTCTCCGCTGCCGACGTAGATCGTGTTCGGATTCGATGGCGCGACGGCCAGCGCTCCGATGGAACCTGTCGGCTGGTCATTGTTAGGTTGCTCGTCGAAGATGGGATTCCAGGTGCGACCGAAATCGGTCGTTTTCCAGACCCCGCCGTTGTTCGGCGCCATATAGAACACATTCGGCTGGCCCGGAACACCGGAGATCGCGACGGTGCGCCCGCCGCGAAAGGGGCCAATCATGCGCCAGCGAAGTTCCTGATACATGGCTGGATCATAGGGTTGTGCCGAGAGTGTTAAAGGAAGAAGCAAAACGCAGAGCGAGGCCTGCAGAATCCAGAAGAAGCACTTGTTCACGTTTGGTCCTCGAAGAGAGGTAAGGATAAACCACGGTGGCGCGGAATGAACAGCCCAACCGATGTGTCTGATCGAAAAGAAAACCCGTCCTCCAGAATTGGAGGGCGGGTTCGGTGCTTTCGTAAGGTAGAAATCTTAATGGCTGTCAGCCGCCTTCTCTGCCGGCTTCTTGGCGGCCGCGGCCGCGGCAGCTTTTGGCTTCCAGAAGTCTGGGTCTGCCTTGATCCAATCCTCGCCGACGTAGCTCATGCGCGGGTTAATCGCAAACAGGTTCGTCTGGCTCGATTCAATCCCCCTGGCCGACAGCTCGCCAAGCTTCTTCATGCCTTCTTCGCCCATGGCCGCTTCAAAGTCCTTGTTCTCCATGAGGTTCTTGTCAACCTCCGCCAGCGACTTCATGGGGTTAAAGATGATGTAGGTGGTGTCTGGCCGTCCATAGACCGCCAAATAGGCTGACCAGTGGGCGTCGGGGATTTTCTTGTACGCTTCCTTTACCAGTTTTACGATTTCGTCCCAATCCTTTTCATGGCCCTGCTTGACCTGCCAGGCCGAGATTTCGAAATAGCGAGTGTGAGCGATGTCCACCTCGGGACGGAAGCTGTATTCCTCCTTAAATGCGAGCACGGCGCCATCGGTGTCACTCAACAGATCGCCATCGGCCGCCCATGCCTTGTCCAGGGCAGAGGACAACATCTTGTCTTTCTGGGTTGCGAGCGTGTCTTTTTCCCACGCTTCAAACGATTCGTAGCCGGTGAAAAAGAGCGCGCGATTTTTACCAGAAAGAGATTCCATCGCCAGATAGTGGGTGGGCCATTTCGCGTGCATCATGGCCTGCACAAAGGCGCTTTCGGTTTTTTCGTGCAGAGTACCCGACTTCCCCGGCTTGGTATACTCCCGAGTGGCGACCAGCACTTTGGGCGGCATGTGGCCCATGGACTTGTCCTGGGCGGCAGCCATCAAAGACATCCCAACCGGCAACAAAACAGACAGGGCGAGTGTCGCCCCTGCGATTCTTTTCATAGTTGACCCCCTCGGTCACACAAATAGGATTGATTTTCTTTCTCGTCCAGGAAAACGGATTATTGTACGCCGCTCGCGGCTTTTCGCAACCTTATGAATCGCCAACAACCAAGGACACGAAGGATCACGAAGGGTTTTCGTTGCCAGAGCTATCCTGGGTGCGCCTTCGTTTCCTTGGTGGTGGATGTCTTTCTCTCCAACTATTGCAAATCCGGGCCGCCGGCGGAAAGGTCCTGGAGTCGAGCGCTCGCGAGATAGCGCCGCAACGCATCCTGCCAGTCCGGCATGTGGATGTTGTAGGCGTGCAGGCTGTCCGGCGACAGAACGGAATAGGCGGGGCGCTGGGCTGGACGTGGGAATTCGGCCGTGGTCACGGGTTTTACCTTGGCCGCTGATCCGGACACCTTCACGATCTCGGTGGCAAACTCATACCACGTGCAGTTTCCAGCATTAGTCGCGTGCGCGATGCCGCGAGCAGCCGCGCGGCAAAGCCGCAGCAGAGCGCTGGCGAGATCGCGCGTGAAGGTCGGACTGCCACGCTGATCGTTCACGACGGGAATCTCGGGACGAGTCGACGCCAGCTTCAAAATCGTTGCGGGGAAACACTTGCCTCCGTGCCCGAACAACCAGGAGGTTCGGACGATGCAGACGTCGGGCAGGATTTCGAGCAGCCGTTCCTCGGCCCGGGCTTTGCTGTCGCCATAAACGCTGGTGGGGTTTCTCGAATCGGCGATTTCATATGGCGATCGTTTGCCGCCATCGAAGACGTAGTCGGTGCTCAAGAACAGCAAACGCGATCCGGCTTCGCGTGCAGCCTGCGCCACGTTGACCGCGCCCTCGCAATTCACCGCGAAAGCCAAGTCGCGGTTGGACTCGCAACCATCCACGTCGGTGTAGGCGGCGGCCAGAATGATCCATTCGGGACGGGACTCGCGAATCACATCGCGAACGCGTTGATGGTCTCGCAGGTCGGCGTCTTTGGACGAGAGCGCGGTCAAGGACTCGGTCTTCAGTTCCTGAACCAGTTCCTGGCCGAGCAAGCCCGAGGCTCCGAATAATGTGACACGCATCATTGAATGCCTATTCGGTCTGGGTCGGCTGCGGACTTCGCACCCGCCGTCGCAGCGCATGCAGAATGAGCGATCCGCTGATGCCGAAACAGAATACGGCGGCAAACGCCACCAACTCCAGCATGCGGCCCGACATGTGGAGGTAATCCGCGAACAGAGACACCATGGCACAAACAATGCCCAGGACGTTAAGCCAGAGGGGAGAATGAATGTCGGGAAGGTCCCGTCGAAACCGGACCTGCAGCAGCAGCGCAGCCAATCCGATCGCGGACACCACGACCAGGGCCACTGGACTGAAGAAAGCGCTGGGCCCGGTATAGATAACGACCAGCGCCAGCGCCAAAAGGAGGAGACCCGACGCAATCACCGTCCATCGGCGCGCGACCTGAGATTGGGGCTCGGACCCGGAACTCATTACCGGGCAACTTCCTCGCTTTTCCGCATATTGCCATTGTATCCGTCGGCCTTCCTTCTGCGCTCAGGCGTTCCCCGGCATCCATTCCGCCGGCCGATTCTCGCCGTGCGATATGGCATAGAGGACGAGTTCCACTCGGCTCGAAGTCCCCACCTTGTCGAAGATGCGCAGGAGATATTTCTTGATGGTGTGTTCGCTGAGCCCGAGTTCAACCGCGACGCCGCGGTTGGTCAAACCATCGGCTACGAGAGCAACCACTTGCTCTTCGCGAGGCGTCAACAAAGACCTACCATTGGAATTGACGACACGCAGCGTAGGCACTTCCGACAAAGCGTCGAGCACGTAATTCATCTGCTGACTGTTGATCCACACTTGTCCCCGGAAAACGCAATGAATGCATTTGCAAAGCATCGGAAAAGGAGTGCGAGTAAATAGAAAAATGCCTTTTGCTCCCGCGCGCAAGGCATTGACCACCAGTTCCCGGTCATCACTCTCGGCGAGCAACACAGAACTAACCTTTGGATAGGAAATGCGCAACCAGCGCAAAAGGCCCAAGTCCGGCAGGTGGTTCCCAGCAACCAGAACCACGTCGGCGGGATTGGATTGCAGGAAGTTGCCGAGAGCGGATGTCTCCAGCGGGACTGCGGAAACTTGAAAGTCCCGCCGGCTTTGCAAAGCGCGCGTCAAGAGTTGAGATTGGATGGAACTAGAATCGGCAACTACGACCTGCACTGTTTCGGTGGCGGCCGGCTGAGTTCCAGTGGACTGCTTCGCCAGAGGAATGGTTTTCACACCACCATCATGCTCTAAAGCGCCGGAACCGGATGTAGGCCCCGTCACACCGCGTTGGTGATGTATCCCGCCCTCAATATCTACTTTCGTGGGGCTCCGCTTGTGCACAAGATTCGCTGCATCTCGTTTTCCCGCCAGTGTGCGCCTGTGGCCGGGAAGCCTTGCCTGGCAGTCCATCTGCTGAATTCGTCACTTTTCCGGTCGCCGGAACGGGGTGTGCACCGCGGTGGACAGTACTTTCCATGTCTTGTTGCGCTTGAAGCACAACGATACCTTCGGGCCAACAGCTCAAACGCCCGAGCTGCCTAGTTCGCCGTGCGGAGCGACGGTGAGAGTCCGGAGATGAATGTATTTGGCAAATACGTTTTGGGAGCTGCGGGCGTGCTCGTCCTGCAGCCCGCCGTGGTTGCCTTCGCTCAGGTGGCTGTGCCGCCGCCTGCTTCGGCCCCTGGGTCCTCTGCTTCGCCGACCGGCAAGATTACTGCGGCGGAGAGCTCGCAGAGCCAGGACCGGCAGGGCGCGGACAGTTCCAATGACGGAGCGATCGCACAGCCCGGAAGAGCGGGTGGCATGGGAGATCCTGCATTCGGAGGGGAACGCCACCCGCTTTATCGGCTTGGGAAATCGGACACTGTGGACGTAAATTTCACTTTTTCTCCCGACTTCAACCAGACCCTGACCGTGCAACCGGATGGCTTTGTGGCGCTGAAAGGCGCGGGCACGCTGCTGGCGGAAGGACTCACGGTCCCCCAGTTGCAACTGGCGGTCGTCTATGCCTACCGCGGTGTCTTGCGCGAGCCCGAGGTCACGGTGACTTTAAAAGACTTTGACAAGCCTTACTTCCTCGCGTCGGGCGAGGTGGCGCGGCCCGGAAAGTATGAGTTGCGAGGGGACCTGACGGTCAACGAGGCGGTGGCCATGGCCGGTGGCTTCACGCAGCAAGCCCGCCATTCGCAGGTCGTTGTGTTTCGCAGGATTTCCGCCTACGTCGCCGAATCTCACGTGATTGACTTGAAGAAGATGCTGGATTCCCGCGATCTTCGCGAGGATCTCCACCTTCAGCCCGGCGATTTTATCTTTGTGCCGCAGAGCCGGATTTCAAAAATCCGCAAGTTTGTTCCAACCAACTCCATGAGCTGGTACATGACTCCCTCGCAGTTTTAGCGGAAAGGAGCGGCAGCATTCCCTGATTGCGTTGCAAATCTGGCGAGTTCACCAAAGGCCCGCCGGGTGTGATCGGCCTGCCGTACGATCCATGTCCGCGGAACTCAATGGAAGCTCGGGCCCAGCTCTCTCTCCCACGCCCCGCGATCTCGCGGCCACGTTGTTCCGGCATCCGCGCCTCGTAGCCGCTTGCTTTGCGTCCGTATTGGTGGCGACGATGCTCTTCGTGGTCTTTTCCGCGCGTTACGAATCGCACTTCAAGGTTCTGTTGCGCCGGAGCCGCTTTGATCCGCTGGTATCTTCCCAACCGGCCAGCGCCATGGATTTCACCCGGCCCGACATTACCGAGGAAGAACTCAACTCCGAGGTCGAGCTCCTGCGCGACCAGGATCTGCTGAAACAGGTTGTCCAAGTGGCGCGACTTGTTCCTGCAGACACACCGGATCTCGAGCGCCCAGTCGAGATCGAACATGCGGTTCGCAAACTGGCGCGCCGTCTCGATGTCGATGCTCTGAAGAAATCGAATCTTATCCAGGTCCGCTACAAGGACACCAATCCGGAGCGGGCCGCCCGCATCCTCGCCGCGCTTTCGACGCTCTACGTGCAAAGGCACGCGAATCTCCAGCGGCCACCGGGGGAGATTCTGTTTTTCGATCAGCAAACCGCAGCCTACGAAAAGAGGCTGCATCAGTCCGAAGCCGAACTGGTGCACTTTACTCGCGCCCGGGGCGTGGTGTCGGCTGCGCTGGAACGCGATATCGCGCTGCAAAAGCTGGGCGAAGCGGACGCGGGCTACCGCCAGATCGATCAGGATCGCGTCGAGACTGAACGCCGCATTGCGTCGCTCGGCGAACAACTCAAGTCGTTTCCCACCCGGTCGGTCACCCTAAAGCGCTGGGCCGATAACCCGGAAGTTCTGGAAAAGATGAAAACGCACTTGCTGGAGCTCCAGCTCAAGCGCACCGACCTGCTCAGCCGGTATCAACCCTCGTACCGGCTGGTGCAGGAAGTGGAACAGGAAATCGCGGAGACGCGCGCCTCGATTGCAGCCGAAGCGCTCACTCCGGTGCGCGACGAGACCACCGACAAGGATCCCAACTACGAGTGGGCCCGCATGGAGTTAGAGAAGGCGCAAGTGCAATGGGACGGCTTGCGGGCGCGGCAATCCGCCGCTTCCATCCAGGTTGCATCCTTGCGCACGTTTGCCCAGCAGTTGCAATCCGAGTCGGTCGACCAGCAGGACCTGTTGCGCAATGCCAAGGCCGAGGAAGACAACTATCTGCTCTATCTTCACAAGCGCGAGGAAGCGCGCATTGGTGATGCGCTCGACGAACATCGCATTCTCAATGTAGCCATCGTGGAGGCGCCGGTGGCCCCAGCGCTACCGGAGCATTCCGTGTTCCTTTATCTGTTGCTCGCTTTCGGACTGGCGCTCGCGTTCAGCGTCGGCATCGCCTTTACGACGGAGTACTTTGACCCGACGATTCGCACGCCCGACGAAGCTCGCGGCCTGCTGGAAGTTCCGGTGCTGGCGTGGCTGCCGGCGCCTGAGGCCGAGATGCCTTCTATTTCCGGGATCGGCCGGGCCAAGGTTGTGGTCCAGTGAACACTCTCCTCGGGCCGCTCGCCGAAACCCCGCCCGCCACGGAGCGGCCGCGCGTAACTCCGATTCGCGAGCAATTCCCGCACACCGCGGTTTCCCCGGCGGCGTCGGTCCACGATGAGCAGATCCATGCGCTGGTCCAGCAACTTTTCCTCCGGCACGAATCGGGGCCGGTACGGCATGTGGGATTCTCCCCGGTCGACGCATCGACCGCGACTGCGACACTATGCCTCGAGGTTGCCAAAACCCTGGCTGAAGAAGACAGGTATGACGTCGGGCTGATCGACGCCCACTCGGACTCGGTCCCTTTGCAAACCCATCTCCGGATTCCGGCCTGCCCGCGTCCGGAGCCAAGTTGGCCGATTGCGTCCCGTCTCTGGTTGGTCCCTCGCCAGAGCTGGCGGCCGGACGCCGGCGGGCCGCGGACCACGGATCAGAACTTATCGCGGCTTCGTGAACTCACAACCGAGTTCGACTTTTCCATCCTGTGGTGCGCTCCTGTCTGCTGGCTCACGGCGAGCATTGGGCAAGCCTGCGACGGGCTGGTGCTGGTGTTGACAGCCAACAAAACCAGGCGGCTCGTCGCCGCGCAAATCAAGGAGCAGCTGAGCAAGACACAAGTTCCTCTGCTTGGAACTGTGCTTGTGGAACGCCGTTTTCCTGTGCCGCAAGGCCTGTATCGGAGTCTGTGAATCTTATGGGTGAACTGACCACAAACCGACCATGGGACGCCGGATCTAAAGAGTTCCCCTCGCAGTATGCCCGTATGATTCCTGGAACATCTGCGCTCTTGCCTTCCAGGTCCGCGCCAACGTCCGCGCCGGCGACGTCCGCCCCGGCGGCCGACGCCACCCCCAGACATCCCGTCAACGCGATCGACGAAACCACCGCGAGACACGCGCCGGCACGGCCTCTGACTCATCCACTTCTAACCCAGCCTGGGATTGATCAATTCACGCTTTGTGAATTGGTGGCAGCGGACTTTATCGTTCTGGTCACAGTGTGCGGCGCGTTGTCGCTGCTTTCTCCTGCCTGGGGCCTACCTTGGCCTTATCTGCCGATTTTTGCCGTATTGGTGACGCTGTTCGGCCTCTCGGAAGGCATCTACAAACATGCCGGGGATCCGTCGCCAGCCAGAATCGTCCCAGCGCTGGCAAGGTCAACCCTGTTCGCGATCGGGCTGGTATTCGTTGCCGCATGGGACGGAATGCGTCCTCTCGCCGGGGCCAGAATATTTGCCAGCAGCCTCGCCGGGCTGGCGCTACTGCGCCGGGTGAGGCAGATTGTGTGGAAGCGGCGGCGCCGCCAAACGGAAGCGCGCAACATCCTGATCATCGGCGGGGGGCCGGTCGCTCGCGCCATTGCCCATGCACTGCGCAGTGATCCTCTCCACCGCGCAACTGTCTGTGGCTTTGTGGACGACGACCAACCTCTTTCCCCGGTGGTCTTGGGGCGTATCGCAGACCTGGACTGGCTGGCCCGCGCCGAGTTCATCGATGAAGTGATCCTCGCCCTCCCGGGTCAGCCCGTTCAGACGCGGGAGGCAGCCGAGGCCGCGTTCCGCAATCACCTGGACATTCGCGCCGTCCCCGATCTGCCCCCCGGTCCGTGGCCAGACTCTGGCGTCGATCGCATCGGAGAGGTGCCAGTCGTCACTCTTCATCGCGAGCCATTGCCCAGCGCCGCCTTGTTTCTGAAGCGTTTCCTGGATGTCACCGGCGCAATGTTCGGTCTGGTGTTGGCCAGTCCTCTAATGGCAATCGTGGCGCTGCTCATCCGCATAGACTCGCCCGGGCCGGTCTTCTATTCCGCGGAACGCACCGGCGCCAAAGGCCGTCGATTTCATTGCTACAAGTTTCGCTCCATGGTGACCGACGCGGCACAGCTCAAGGAAGAATTGCGCGCCCGCAACCAGCGAACAGGCCCGATTTTCAAAATCGACGGCGACCCCAGAGTCACACGCATCGGACGTATCATCCGCCGCTACAGCCTCGACGAACTCCCGCAGCTCTGGAATGTGTTGTGCGGGGAGATGAGCCTCGTCGGCCCGCGGCCCCATCCGGTTGATGAAGTCAACCATTACGAACTTCACCAGTTTCGCCGTCTCGACGTGAAGCCCGGCATCACCGGCCTGTGGCAAATCACGGCGCGCGACTGTCCGTCGTTTGAACTCAACATGCACCTTGATCTCACCTACATCGAAAACTGGAGTTTGCGCCTGGATCTGCGTATCCTCGCCGGCACCATTCGCGTGCTGTTCGCGCCGGAAGGAGCCTGACTCGTCGTGAGCACACTAGCCACCGCCAACCCCCCTCTGGCTCTAACCCGGGACGGCGACGACAGCCCGCTTTGGCGCGTTGCCGGCTTGTTGCTCCGTCCCCTGCACCTCGCTCTGGCTTTTCCGTCCGTCCTTTATGTGGCCGCGATGACCGTTTTCCTGTTCCGGCCGCCAGACCTGTTCTCCTATTACGCCGACCGAATTGCCTTCGGAATTCTGGTCTTCTTTGTCGCTCTGCGCACCATGGCGCTTCGCGATCGGATCCCTTTCGTTAGCGGCCTCAGTTTGCCGATGCTCGGCTTGCTGGCGCTCGCCGCGCTACGCGCGCTGCGAGAGCCGTTCGATGCACAAAACTGGAGCATTGTCGCCAGCAAGTACATCGTTCCATTTGCCTTGTTTCACATCGCGGCACTGGTCTTCCGAAGCGCGTCGCAACGCAGACATTTTGAAGTTTTCGTCGTCTGTGCGCTCGCCTACCTCGTGTTCATCGCTCTTGCCTTCCTGGTGGACGCCCGCTCCATCATCTTTCCGCATTTCATTCTTGACGAGAGCTTGGGTTTCCATGCCGACCGCGCTCGCGGCCCATTTCTGCAAGCGGTGGCCAACGGCGTTTCGCTGAACATCCTTGGCATTCTCGTCCTGGCGCTCCCGCAAAAGGGCAGATCCGTTGCCCGGTTGCTGTGGGTAGTTCTGCCCCTGGCCGTGCTTGCGACCATGACGCGCGCGGTTTGGATCGCGTTCGCCGTCTCCACCATTGTTCTCGGATGGCGCCTGGTCGAGCGCCGGGTGCAGGCGGTGTGCTGCTTGTTGACGGTCGTGGGCCTGATGTTTGGCCTGGCACTCAGCTTCAGCAACCATTCATTGAAGACTGTCCTTTGGGACCGTACCGGAGAGCGCGGCCCGGTGGAAGCGCGCCTGGCCGTGTATCGCGCTGGATGGTCGATGTTCGAGGAGCGGCCATTCACCGGTTGGGCTGCTGGCGGTATGTACGCGGAACTTGCCCGTCGCATGGGGGGCTACCACCTGCGCACCTTCTACGTGCACAACACTTACCTCGCCTTATTGGTTGAATTCGGCGTGCTCGGGCTGGCCCTGTACGGCATTCTTTTTTTCAACCTCTTCCGGCTAGCGTGGCACGGTCCACCCGGCGAGTCCGGCCCGGTCGCTGCGTTGCGCAGGGTCTGGCCGATATTGCTCGGCGTTTATCTTTTTAATGCCTTTTTCGTCGACATGGCGTACCAGTTTGTCATTGGACTCGTATTCACCGTTGCCGGAATGCTGTGCGCGTCCAAGGAGTCAGCCGCATGACCACCATCGCATACATCGCCAATGAGTTCCCTTCCGTCCTCGAACCTTATGTGCTGGATGAAATCACAGAACTGCGGCGTCGCGGCGCGCAAGTGATCTGCTGCAGCGGCAAGCGCGTCTCGCCGAACGATCTCAGCCTGGCGGAAAGGGCGATCTGGAAAGAGACGCGCTTTTTTCAGCCGCTCTCGGATGAGGAACTGGTAAGCGCGGTGCGCCGGCTCGCCTCCGACCGTCACAGCCTTTGGCAATTGCTGCACCCCTTGCTGTGGGAGCGAGGCGCATCCTTCGGACTCAAAAAATACGCCCGGCGCATTCGCGCCCTAGGCCACACCGTGATGGGCGCCGCGCTGGCAGAACAACTGGCCCCACTCGACGTCGACCACATCCACGCTCATCACGGATACTTCGCTTCCTGGATGGCTCTGGCCGCCGCTCGTCTGCTCGGCATCCGCTTCAGTTTTACCCTGCACGGCTCCGATCTGCTGCAGCGCGCGGACCTGCTCGCGGCCAAGCTGCGCGCCTGCCAGTTCTGTGTGACGGTTTCCGACTTTAACCGCCAATACATTCTCCGCCACTACCCTTCCACGCCCTCCAGGAAAATCATCGTCCAGCGTCTGGGTGTCGATCGCGTGCTTCCCTGGCCTGCATCCGCCAGCCCAACCAGCGAAGAGAAGCGGCGTTTTTGTCTGCTCTCTGTCGGGCGCCTGCATCGCGTAAAGGACCATGCATTCCTCGTCCGGGCCTGTGCCGCACTTCGCGATCAAGGTCTCGATCTTCTTTGCTGGATCGTCGGCGAGGGGCCGGAGCGCGCCGCCCTGGAACGGCAGATCATCGCGTCGGGGCTCCAAGGGAGGGTTTATCTCATTGGCCAGGTTCCTCGCGCAGACCTACCCGGCTATTACCGTCACACGGACTTGGTTGTCCTGACCAGCCAGAGCGAGGGGATTCCGGTGGTCCTGATGGAGGCCATGGCCCACGAAAAACTGGTGCTGGCGCCCGCTATCACCGGAATCCCCGAACTAGTCGAGCACCAGCGCACTGGATTTCTCTATCCACAGGGTTCGTTATCCGATTTCGTCAGCGCCGTCCGTTGGATCCAGGCCAACCAGTCATCCCTGACCGGAATCCGGCAGGCGGCCGCGGCCAGCATCGCCGCTTCCTTTAGTCGCCAGCGAAATCTCCGCGCTTTCGCGGAGCAGTTCCTGGCCCGCATTCAACAACCGGACGGTGACCATGCGCATCCTGTATTGCAACAAGTACGATTATCCGTTTAGCGGCACCGAAGCCTATCTCTTCGACCTCATCCACCGCATGGAGCAGCGCGGCCAGGAAACCGCTCTGTTCAGCATGGGCCACGGCCGTACTCCCACTTTCGCCGGGCGCTGCTATCGCATTCCGCATCTGGACTTCAAGGACCCGAGCGCCGGTTTCCTGCAGAAGGTCAGGATGGCAGCGCACGCCATTTATTCGCCATCGGCCCGGCGCGCCATGCGCAGTTGCCTGGCCGATTTCTCGCCCGACCTGGCGCACGTTCGCGGCATCTATCACCATTTGTCGCCCTCGATTTTGTGGGAATTGAAGCGCCAGCGCATCCCTGTGCTCTACCACTTGAACGATTTCAAAATCTTGTGCCCCACCTACAACTTCGTTGCCGATGGCCGCCCCTGCGAACTCTGCAGCCACGGCGCTTTCCACCATGCCGCCACGAAGGGTTGCTATAGCGGCCCGCGTTCCAGCGCGGTGGTTCTTGCCGCCGAAGCCTACCTGCACAAATGGTTGCGAACTTACGAACGCTGCGTGGACTTATTCCTGGCTCCCAGCGAATTCGTGCGCAACAAATTAAATGCCAGCGGTCTGCCAGCGGAGCGTATCGAAGTCCTGCCGCACTTTCAGGCTTTGCCCTCTGACGATGCCCTGGCCACCGACGAAGGATATCTGCTCTACTTCGGCCGGCTCTCTCCAGAAAAAGGCGTCTATGACCTTTTGCGCGCCATGGTGCGCCTGCCACACACTCCTGTTGTCATCGCGGGAGACGGGCCCGAGCGTTCGCGGCTCGAGGCGCTGGCGAAAGAATTGAACTTGAAGCAAGTCCTGTTCGCGGGCATGGTGCATGGCGAGAAACTCCAAAAGCTGATTGCCGGTTGCAGCTTCTCCGTCTTCCCTTCCCACGCCTACGAGACCTTGGGGAAATCGATTCTGGAGTCCTATGCCTGGGGACGACCGGTCGTAGCCTCCGATCTGGGCTCGCGCCGGGAGTTTGTGCAACATGGCGTCACCGGTCTGCTCTATTCCGACGGCGACCGCGAACAGCTCGCAAATTCCATCGGATTTCTATTTGATCGCCCCGATCTGATCGAGAAAATGGGCGGCGCGGCTCGCAGTCGCGTAAAAGCGCAGCACGATCCCGGGCAACACCTGGAGAAGCTGCTCGACCTTTACTACCGGCTGACTTCCACTAAGAAACTTCTTTCTTTCCCTGCTTTTCCTGCCGGGACGGGCGAGGACGCCCGCCACTCCACCGGCCCACGCCGTGGCGTTCGCGTTGCGTTCATCGGCGGGCGCGGCGTGGTCTCCAAGTACAGCGGCATCGAGTCCTATTATGAGCAAGCCGGCCACGAACTGGCTCGCCTGGGGCACGAAGTCACTGTCTACTGCCGCAGCTATTTCACTCCTCCCATTCCAACGAACACGCACAACGGCATGCGCGTCCGGCGGTTGCCAACCATCCGCTCCAAGCACCTGGAAACCTTTGTCCACACGCTGCTAAGCACGGCGCATGCCATGGTCTCGGACTACGATGTCGTCCATTACCACTGCCTGGGCCCGGCGTTGTTTTCTTTTCTTCCGCGACTCGCCGGCAAGAGGACAGTCGTCACCGTGCAAGGTCTCGACTGGCAGCGCGGCAAGTGGGGCTGGATCGCGTCGCGGGTGCTGCGCTGGGGAGAAGCGGCCGCCGTTTCCGCTCCCAACGCCACCATGGTCGTCTCGCGAACCCTGCAGCAGCACTACCGCCAACAGTACAATCGCGACACCATCTACGTTCCGAACGGAGCGACACTGGCGCCCCGGCGCCTCCCTCGGCAACTGATGGAGTGGAAGTTGCTTCCGGATAACTACGTTCTTTTCTTGGGCAGGTTTTCGCCAGAAAAGAATTGCCATCTACTGATCGATGCATTCGAAAATCTGGCTTTCGAAAATCTCAACACTGACATGAAACTGGTTCTCGCCGGAGGGTCAAGTCACTCCGATGCCTACGCCAAGAGACTGCGCCGTCACGAGTCCGACCGAATCCGTTTTCTCCCATGGGTTTCCGGCAGCGATCTCGAGGAGATCGTCTCTAATGCCGCCCTGTTCGTGCTACCGTCCGAACTCGAGGGCATGTCGTTGGCTCTTCTCGATGCCATGGCAGCCGGAGTCTGCGTCCTGACCAGCGACATACCCGAAAATAAGGAAGTGGTGGAAGGCTCCGGCTACACCTTCCATCGCGGCGACCAGGCAGATCTCGAGCGCATGCTCGACTTGCTCATCCGTGATCCCGAACTGCGCCGTCAGGCCGCAACCGGGGGACGCGAACGGATACAGACCCAGTACCTCTGGCCGGTCATCGCCCGCTCCATCGAAGCGGCCTACTACCAGGCGCTGGGCTGGAACACAACTGAGGAAAGGACCCGCGAGCAAAGAAACAGTGACCTGATCCAGATTCGTACCGCAGCGCCGGCGGCGGTGCCGAATCGGGGGATACAAAATATATAGAACATGAAGCATGCCACAACACCACAGATGTGACAAAACGGCCTGACCACGCGCATTATTACAAGCCAGAGAACAAGAAGGTATTTTGATGAAGCCGGACGTGGTCGAATTTGAGTTGGAGGCGCTCCACATGGCCTTTCTATGTGCCGACGAGGGGGACGACCCCCAGTTTCGGCTAGATCGCGCAGAGGTTAAGAAACTACTCGATGATCTCGATCGTGCTGCGACGCAGGGGCCATCTGCATAGCCGACGTGCCCCCCTCCGCCTGATTGGTTACCGATGTGCCACGACTTCGCGACCGGCCGTGATTATGATTAGAATCGGGGCGCGGCCCTGTCTAACATGGAAGATCTGATCCTGGTCACCGG
>Ga0209698_10001641_pt1 | contig 25768 bp, 22 predicted proteins | sample LitLauG_LLR_2012_FD_187203 | JGI IMG/M metagenome (GOLD analysis project Ga0209698, IMG submission 187203) | Freshwater sediment microbial communities from Pennsylvania, USA - Little Laurel Run_MetaG_LLR_2012 (SPAdes) (version 2) | ecosystem: Environmental > Aquatic > Freshwater > Creek >... | reverse complement strand
AGCGCGTGGACTGGCGAAGCCCGCTTCCGACAATTGCCAGCAAGCGCACAAATTGGGGCACTGAAAGCTGACGCGCGCGCTAGTCGCCTATGGGTCGATTTTTCCAAAACAGGGACGGTCGCGGGACGCGGGCGCCAGGTCTGCTGGACCCCCGAAAGCGACTGCCGCTGGTATCCCATGCCGGCATTGCGCCGAATAGCGTCCGTTGGCATCATGGGGGCGGTCCTGGCCGGACGTCGGTCACGGCCAAGAAGCGGGCATGTCTGCTCGAAAAGCGGTCGTCTGACCTGAATCGCGACTCGCTCGGTGGGAGGTTGGGGGGTGGGACTTCTCCAGAATATTTGGACGAATTGGAAGAACACGCAGAGCTTGCCTTTTGTGGTGCGCGTGCTCATCCGAGGTGCGATGGTCACGGCACCGATACTTCTGTTATGTCTTGTCTTTCCAATGGATGGGTGGAAGATCGATGGTCGCCCGGTGGACTACGCAACGCTTTGGTCCTCTGGGCAAGGCGAAGCAATAGCTATCTCGCTTCTCCTATGTTGCGCAGGATCCTGGGGCTTTGCCGCGCGAAATGCGGACAGTCGATGGCTACTGGTTTCCATGCCGGTCGCCCCGTATATTGTTCTAGCGATGTTTCCTGCCTCATCTTCCGTGCCCATTACTACCGATGTCATCGCGAGCGCGGCTGTAACCGCGGCGGTACTTTATTTTTGTCTTTTTCGCCTGCGAGCGATTCGCGAGTACCTCGCCGTTTGATGCACGCGATAGATGACCTCGGCGTCGCAAGTAACGGGTATCGCCCATTTCGGTTCTAATGTAACGAACATGGCTGGTGCCAGCCACAAGCGGTCCAGAGGGTACGCGGTCGTAAGGATTGCCGTGGACAATTTGGGGCATCGAGAGGAGACGAAATGACTCGTCCATCAACACTTTTTCTCGCGTCGATTCTTCCCAGCCTGTTCTTGTTGCATTATCTGGCCGTTCACTCCACGGAAGGATGGCAGCTTGCTGTTGTGACGTCGTTGGGTACCTGCTTCGCGTTGGCCTGTCGGTGGCAATCTCCGCTCGGGCTGGCAACCAGCTACCTTCTTACGAGCTCGTGGCGAGTTGGGTCGTTTGGGTGAATAGCTAGAACGTGCGAAAAACCAAATGCCGTGAACTAGCGTGGCCATATGCGCACATACAGATTCCCATGGAATTTTCCAGGTCGCGACAATTTTATTTATTGCTATCTCAAGTGGTCGGCACTGTGTTGACCGTATCGCAAACGATCGAGTCGTGAGTTGGACGAGGTTCAGGGTAAATTGGGTGGGCGCAAATAAACACGGCGGGAGACGATCGCGAAATGCTGGTTTCCGCCTTGCGGCGTCGGCGGGTCCGCACACAGCGTGAAGTCTACGTACGATCATCAAACCAGCAGACGGCGTTTATGGAAATGAATTCATTGTGCTCCCTGCTGCTCGCGAGTTGGCTTGTCTTTGGCTTATGGTCTAACGTTGCCACAGCCGAAGGTAAGCACTGTAGGTACGTCAGGTTTGCAACCTTGCCGGTTCAAACCAGTCGCGTTTCTCCATACATCGAAGGTACCATCAATGGCGTGCCCATGATGGTGCTGGTCGATACTGGTTCAGAAGAGACTTCTCTCACGCGCCCTCTTGCCGAACGCGCACACCTCGTACTTGCGCACACCGCCGTCGAAAACTATGGCTTGAGCGGCCTATCGGATCGGTACCGCACGCTTGTGGACGACGTGACCTTTGGACCGGTGCATTGGCGACGCGCCAATTTGCCGGTTGTTTGGCAATTGGCGGGCGACCTTCACCTGGATGCAATACTTGGAGCGAATTTTCTATTTCGAAACGACGTTGAAATTGTCTTGTCTGAAGAGGAGATTCGGTTTTTCAGGCCGGAGGGATGCGACGATACGTTTCTTGCTTACTGGGATGAGAACGCTTCTTTTGTTCCCACCATTAGCGGCGGGCCAAACGATGCTCGGCCGATGATCAAAATTTTGATCAACGGGAAGCCATTTAAGGCGTTGATTGACAGTGGTGCAATGCATAGTGCCATTGATATAAAGGCTGCTGAATCGGTCGGCGTAACGCGACCCGATAATATTGGGGAGGATGTAAAAGCCACCGTTGGCGTTGGTACTCACGTTGTTCAGTCCTGGGTTGGCACGTTTTCCAAGATTGAAGTGGGCTCGGAGTCAATCAAAGGCGCAAAGGTTGATGTGTTGGATATGTGGGGCTCCATAAAAAGTGACTCTCCAACGCGCTCGACATCGGAAATGCTAGAGGATCGCTTCGAGGTAATTCTTGGTGCCGATTTTCTACGCGCGCACCGGGTACTTTTTGCGGTTAGCCAGCGACGTATGTATTTCAGTTACCTTAAAAGACAAATATTTTTGTCCGGTCGCTAATGCATCCACCTGGCCCGCCTTTTTGGAAACGGAACGACCGGATTTGGGAGGCATTGAATTTCGGAGTGGGTCGCGTGGGCAGGGTTCCCCACGATGAATGCCCATTAGTTGAATTCAGAATTTTGCGATCCCCGCGTCCGCTTTCCGCGGCAGTGAATGTCTCTTCCGGGTCGACAAGGGCGCGAAGAGGTCGCTTTGTGGAATTTGGCGCTAGGTCGGTTCTTCCCCCACTTGCGACAATTGAGGCGTCGCCGCGCGACTTCCTACCCCCGATTTGCTATCACAATTGACGGACGGGAGTATGCAAAAAACTGCGTTTTGGTGTGAGTAACGGTGCGGGTAAGGGGCCGATGCGGGAGCACCAAATCTAGCGCTGGAGCGGGTTTGCGGGCACAGTCTCGTTCCCGATGCGGATCCAGGATTTCACCAAGTTCGGCTATACGGATGTGCTGTTCCCCGACGATCAGCGAGCGGATTGAGCGCAGGCGCAGATTTCAAGATCGGCCCGGTAGGGTCAACGGCATACTAGTGCGACAAAGCCGGGGGCTGGCTTGCACCATCGCCGTACCCGGGCGGCACGAGCGCGGGTGCCGTGTCAGTACTCATTGCTATTGGAGCGCACTTCCTCGATCGTGGTCAGGCCCTGCAGCACCTTTTCGATGCCGTCCTGGCGCAGCGTGCGCATCCCCGAGCGCACCGCCTTGACCTGCAGTTCGGCCGCGCTGGCGCGTGCCTGGATCAGGGTGCGCAACTCACGGTCATTGGCCATCAGTTCGTGGATTCCCACGCGCCGGTGCAGCCCGGTGCCACCGCAGCGCGGACAGCCCGGAGCCTCGTAGCTCATGAGGCGTCCGTCCTGCGCAAAGCGTCGCTGCCAGTCCTCGATCAGGCTCGCGCGCGTGAATTCCAGTGCGCCGGCGGGCACCGCATGCAGATAGTCGGCCACCAGCTCGTCGATCTGCGCCTCCGATGCGGGCTTGGAGGTGCGGCAATGCGTGCACAGCGCGCGCACCAGGCGCTGTGCCAGAACGCCGATCAAGGCATCGGCGAAGTTAAAGGTGTCCAACCCCATGTCGAGCAGTCGGGTCACGGTTTCCGGGGCGGTGTTCGTGTGCAAGGTGGAAAGCACCAGGTGGCCGGTGAGGGAAGCCTCGACCACGGTATGCGCGGTTTCCTGGTCGCGCACCTCCCCGACCATGATGACGTCCGGATCGGCGCGCAAGAATGCGCGCAGCGCGCGCGCGAAGGTCCAGTCGATCTTGGGGTTGACCTGTACCTGGCGTAGACCTTCCTGCGTGATTTCGACCGGATCTTCGGCCGTCCAGATCTTGCGTTCGGGCTGGTTGATCCGGCCCAGCGCCGAGTGCAGGGTGGTGGTCTTGCCAGAGCCGGTCGGGCCCACGCATAGCACCAGCCCGTAGGGGCGTTGCACCATCGCCTGAAAGAGCGCCAGGTTCCTGGGGCTCAGGCCGAGTTGATCCAGGGGAATGGGTTTGGCCGATGCCAGCAGGCGCATCACCACGTCCTCGAGGCCGTTGTTGGTAGGAATCGTGGCCACGCGCAGCTCGAGTCGGTGCTGCGGAGAGAAGCGCGCGAAGTTGATCTTGCCATCCTGCGGTTTGCGCCGCTCGGAGATGTCCAAGTCGCACATAACCTTGATCCGCGATACGAGTGCGTTGCGGTAGTTGTGCGGCAGGTCGATGTACTGGCGCAGATGACCGTCCTTGCGAAACCGGATGCGGACCTTCTCGCGCCCGGGAGAGCACTCGATGTGGATGTCCGAGACGCCCTCGTTGTTGGCCTCCACGATCATCTGGTTGATGAGGCGTACGAGCGAGTTGTCGCTTTGTTCGATGGGCTTTTCTTCGACCGTAGCGGTCTCTTCGAAGCCGTCGCGCTCCAGACTCTCGGCCAGCTTGCCCACGTCGCGCGCATCGGGTGTCTCGGCACCCTCGCCACCTTCATCGGTTTCGGCGCTGTCCAGGCCATTTTGGGTGTAGGCAGTTTTGAGCGCCTGTTCGATTTCATTGGCGGGGGCGAGCGCGGGCACAACCTTGGTTTGCGTAACAAACTCAAGCTCGTCCAGAGCCGCTCGGCGTGTCACATCGTCGATACCAACGACCAGCGACGTTTCAGTCAGCACCAATGGCAGCACGCGGAGCCGTTGCGCGACTGCAAAGGGCACGCGACGCAGTGCGTTGACTTCCACCGGAAACTGCACCACGTCGACGATGGGGTAGCCCATCTTGCGTGCCAGCGCCGTGCGCAGGTCATCGCGGGTGATCAGATTCTGGCGCACCAGCAATTCGCCCAGGGGCACCGAGCGGTCGTCCCGCTGCATCGCCAACACGGCATCGAGCTGTTCATGGCGGATGAGTCCCAGCTCGATGAGCGCTTCGCCCACGCGCATCACCGGTCGGTTTGCTTGCAGGGCGAGCGCCGCGCGCAATTGTTCGTGGCTGACGACATGGTTCCGGACCAGGATCTCGCCCACCTTCTGGGTGCGCATTTCGTCCTGCAGCGCCGCCGCTTCTTCGACCTGGTTTACGCTCACCGCGTGCTGGTCGACGAGCATCTTGCCGATCGGGGTGCCCACTTCGTAGTTCAGGCACGCCTCCTTGGGCAGAAACATGCGGATAACAGCGTCATTGCTGCCGACCGGGGGAAACAGGAACAAGCCCGCCTGCTTTTGCACGAAACCGATGGTTTGGCCCGTCATCGAATTGGCACCCTTGAGCAGGACGCGATAGGGCGAGCGGGGCCTTCGTTCGAGCAGGGCCTTGGCCTCGCTGGACTCGAGGTGGGCGCGCCCCTTGACCGGCAACTGCGGCTCGGTCAGGGTGAGGCTCAGGAACTGGTCAAAGCGCAGTCCGATCGCCGCCTTGGCGGTCGGCGTGCGCACAACGGCGATGCGCTCATCGAAGTTGATCGATATCAGGAATGCGCGCGCGATGCGGCCATTGAGCCCCTGGACCATGCACGGCAAGGGCGCATGGTGCTGCGTTGGTCCCGAATAGCTGCCAAACGGTGGGGATGGCCAGCACACCGGCGCGCGCGATTGCGCTGGCGCGCTTGCTCTCTTGGCGACCTCTTGGGGCGCCTCAGGCGCAGGTGTGTCGTGCATGGTTGAGCGCTGTGCGGGGATCTGACCCCGGATATGCCGGTTTGAGCGCCGGATACGACCGAGAGTAGGCGTTCCGGTGCGGCCGCAAAGCCCAAAAAAGACACGTATTTCCAGTGGGTTAGGCGTGTAATGGGCCTGCCGCTGGAGGCCCAGGGCGCATTGTCGAATCTCAAGTACGGGCCGGCGCTTGTTGAGGGTGGTGCCCAGATCAACACAGGGCGAAGGCCTCTCGTAGCGGATTTTCGGTATGGGATTCAAATTCCGGAAATGGGAATGACACCCATTGACGCAGTGCTAGCCCCAAAATAGCCGGCATCGCTCGTCTTGAACGTTCGACATGTTTCATCGGTTCGGCGAACGATTTATGAATCAAAAGGCGCGCTCTTTGTTTGGCGGTATCGAATTCATAAAGAGGAGACAAAATGAAAAGAATCGCGGGTAATGGTCTGTTGCTGCTGTCGCTTGTCGTTTTCTGCGCGGGAATTCAAACGCCGGCCTGGGCCGGTGACTACCCGATGGTGCCCGGCGACTTCTACGAGATTACGGGCGTCAAACTCAAAGACGGGGGCGGGCTCGCCTATGCAAAGTTTCTGGCTTCCGAATGGAAGGCGGACCAGGACTTCGCTAAATCGAAGGGCTGGATCAAGTCCTACATGGTCTTGAGTAACAACTATGCCCGCAAGGGCGAGCCGGATCTCTATCTCGTCACGGTCTCGGATCGCCTGCCGAGCGGACAAGACGGCGATAAGCGTAACGACGAGTACGTGGCCTGGAAGAAAAAGAGCGCAATGCAAATGGAAAAGGAGTCTGGCAACCGCCTCGAGATTCGCGAGATCGAGACGAGCTCTTTATTGCAGGAGCTGAATTTCCGCTAGTTCGCGTTCGGGGCGCCGGCGATCGTCGTTCCGGGCGGTCGCTGCCGCCACACCTCGGATTGCCTTCGGGCAAGATCAATGGCGCCTATCAGGTTCGGGGCGGCTTTACCACGGGGTACCGCGCCGCGGGCGCATCACAGCGGCGCCAAGGCCTGCAAAAGGTCAGTCTCGAGCTGCAACTGCTCGCGTGCCTGGCCCAGCGCCTGGCCGTCAATGAGAAAAACGTCTTCCACGCGTTCGCCTAGCGTGAGTATCTTGGCGGTGAGCACATTGACACCGTGGCGGGCCAGCACGCGCGCCACCGCGTACAGCAGACCGACCCGATCGGTTGCCACCAGCGAGAGCATGTACTGGCGGCCGCTTTCGTCGGGCTGCAAGTGCACCGCGGGCGCCACGGGAAAATGGCGCGAATGACGCGATACCCGCCCCGGCGTGGGCGCGGGGGGCTCAACGTGCCTGGTGATCCAGTCGGTCAGTTCGGTCTCGACGCTTTCGAGCATTGCTCGGAAATGACCACCGCGTCCGTCATCGCTGACAAGAAAGGTGTCTAGTGCATACCCATGGCGCGTGGTGTGCACCTTGGCGTCCAGAATGCTCAGGCGCCGGCTCTCAAAGTAGCCGCACACGCGCACGAACAGATCCTTTTGATCGCGCGTATACAGCAGCACTTCAAGGCCTTCGCCCGCGGGAGCCAGACGCGTGCGCACGATGACGCGGTCGGAACGCACATGCACCAGCAGACATCGGGCGTGCCAGGCGATGTCGGAAGCCGAGTGGCGCAAGAAATACACCACGTCGAGTTCATGCCACAGCGGCTCATGGGCCCCCGGCGAGAGGCCATAGAGCTGCAGGATGCGCAGCGATTCGCGCTTGCGTCCTTCGAGTTCGGCGTCCGCGCTCAGTGCCTGACCGCCCAGGGCGCGACGCGTGCGCCGGAATAGGTCTTCGAGCAGGCGCGCCTTCCAGGCATTCCACACCTTGGGGCTTGTGCCGCGGATGTCGGCAACCGTGAGCAGGTAAAGCGCTACCAAGCGCCGGTCGGTGCCCACCAGCGTGCGAAAGCGCTCAATCACGGCGGGATCGGCCAGATCCTGCTTTTGTGCCACTTGGGACATGGTCAGGTGATGTTCCACCAGGAATGCGACGAGGTCGGCATCCCCCCGGGGCAATTCGTGCTGACGGCAAAACCTGCGCACCTCGGCCGCGCCCAGGCGGCTGTGATCACCGCCCCGGCCCTTGGCAATATCGTGGAACAGGGCCGCGACGATGAGCAGCCAGGGGTGATCAAAATCGGCCATGAGCTGGCTGCACAGGGGATACTCGTGGGCAAAATCGCTGGCGGCGAACCGGCGCAGGTTGCGCACGACCATCAGGATGTGCTGATCCACCGTGTAGACGTGAAACAAGTCGTGCTGCATCTGGCAGACAATGCGCCGGAATGCGGGCAGATACCCGCCCAGCACCGACCATTGGTTCATCAGGCGAAGGGTGTGCAGCACGCCGCGCGATTGCTGCAGTATCGACAGGAAATGCGCGCGATTTTCCGGGGCGGAGCGAAACGCGGCATCCATGCGGGCCCGTGCGTTCCATAAGGTGCGCAGCAGGCGCGGGGTCATGCCCTTGAGTTCGGGATGACATTCCCAGGTCAAAAACGCCCGCAGGATATCGTTGGGATTGCGCTCGAAAACGAATTCATCAACGATGTCCAGGCGCTCGGCGCGCACGCAAAATGCCGCGTCGATGGGCGTGGATTCGATGGCGGCTTCCGGATACAGCCGCTGCTCGACGCTGAGGAGCACCAGCGAATTGAGCTGCGCGACGGTCTTGGCCGCGTGGTAATAGGTTTGCATCAGCATTTCGCTGGGACGCCGGCTGGCCGTGGGCGCAATGCCAAAGGCGCTTGCCAGCGCATGCTGCAGATCAAAGACCAGGCGGTCTTCGCGGCGCCGCGCCACGATGTGCAGGCGCGCACGTATGAGCTTGAGATGGCGCTGGGTCTTCTTGATCTGTCTGCATTCGGCGGGTGTCAGCAGTCCGTTGCGCGTCAACTCGTCCCAACTTTGTCCCAGCCCTGCCGCCCGCGCCACCCATAGCAGCACCTGCAGATCGCGCAGTCCGCCTGGGCTTTCCTTGCAGTTTGGTTCGAGCGAATAGGGCGTGTCCTCGTACTTGGTGTGCCGCTGCTGCTGCTCGAGCAGCTTGGCGCGCAAGAAGCTGCGCGGATCGAGCACCTCGTTCAGCACCTGCTGAAAGGCGACAAATACCTCACGCGGCCCGCAGATACGGCGTGCCTCGAGCAGCGAGGTCATAACGGTTGCGTCCTGGCTGGCCTGCTGCCCGCATTCGGGCACCGTGCGCACCGCGTGGCCGATTGCCAGGCCCATGTCCCAAAGGAGCTGGACCAGGGTGGCCATTTGGCCCTGCTGGGCGGCATCGGGCGCCGCCTTGGGAATGATAAGTAGATCGACGTCGGAGCCGGGGAAGAGCTCGGCGCGGCCATATCCACCGACTGCCAGCACGGCAGCAAAGCGTGCGACTCCTGTATGGGCCGCGGCCTGGCGGACGTACCGATCGGTCAGGCCCGAGAGTCCCTGTAACAGGCGGTTGACCGGCCCGCCCACGGCAAAGCGCGCGATCGCTTCCTCTCGTTCGCGGGCATACGAATCGCGCAGGGCCAGCGCGAATTCTCCGCGCGCATCCGGCGCCAGCGCTGGTACGGCAAGGGACATCAGCCCTCGACGCTAGCGGCCGCTGGGGCGGTAGCGGCAAGTGGCAGCTTGCGCGTTACGAATGCCGGCGGTGGCGGGGCCTTGGCCGAAAGCGTCAGCACCTCGAATCCGCTCTGGGTGACCAGCACGGTGTGTTCCCACTGCGCCGAAAGGCTGTGGTCCTTGGTCACGATGGTCCAGCCGTCGGCCATTTCGCGGATCTCACGCCGGCCGGCGTTGATCATCGGTTCAATCGTAAAGATCATGCCGGGCACCAGCGGATCCAGGGTCCCGGCCTTGCCGTAATGCAGAACCTGGGGTTCCTCGTGAAAACGCCGGCCGATGCCATGGCCGCAAAACTCGCGCACCACGCTAAAGCCATTGGCCTCGGCGTGCAGTTGGATGGCAGCGCCGATGTCACCCAGAAATCCGCCCGGGCGCACGGCAAGGATACCCAGCCACATGCATTCATAGGTGATATCGCACAAACGTCGTGCGGCAACGGAGGTTTCGCCAACCGCAAACATCCGGCTGGTGTCGCCATGCCAGCCGTTCTTGATGACGGTGATGTCCAGATTGACGATGTCACCGGGCTTGAGAACCCGTGGCCCAGGTATGCCGTGACAGACTTGGTGGTTTACCGAGGTGCAGATCGATTTGGGATAGGGTTTGTACCCAGGCGGGGCGTAATGAAGCGGCGCCGGTATGCAACCTTGTACCTGGACCATGTACTCGTGGCACAAACGATCCAGCTCGCCGGTGGTTACGCCAGGAACAACAAAGGGCGCAATGTAGTCAAGTACCTCGCCGGCTAGGCGACCGGCAAGGCGCATTCCTTCTACTTCGGCGGGGGTTTTGGGGACAGGGGGCATAAGAAAATGGTCGGAAAACGCGCTGGGCGGTAAGCGGGCAACCGCACCCTGCCGGAATAAGGACAATCCTCGCAAGCGCGCTATAATACAAGGCTTACCTGCGTGGGTGGGGTCGTAGTCGGCGGCAGATGGTTGCCGGCCTTTGTTTTGCCCCTTGCACGTACATGGTAATTCGCGCGCACCGCAGCCAAGGTGCTGGAATTCGAGTCTCGCAAAGGCAAGCCGGCGATCTGCCGGGTCTTGTCGTCGCGGGGGACGAAAACCGGGGACTCGGCGGTTGCGCAAGACCCAACCTTGGAGATAACGAATGTCCGTAACCATGCGCCAAATGCTGGAGGCCGGTGTCCATTTCGGTCACCAGACACGCTTCTGGAACCCCAAGATGGCCCCGTATATCTTCGGCCATCGAAATCGCATCCATATCATCAATCTGGAACGCACGTTGGAGCAATTCAACGCGGCGACCAAGTTCGTCCGTCAGGTCGCCGCCAACCGGGGCACCGTGCTTTTTGTGGGCACCAAGCGCCAGGCCCGGGAAATCATGGTCGAAGAGGCCACGCGCGCCGGTATGCCCTATGTGGACCAGCGCTGGCTGGGCGGTTTTCTCACGAACTTCAAGACCATCAAGACCTCGATCAAGCGCCTAAAGGATATGGAGCAGATCATCCAGGACGGCGGCACCGAGCGCATGGCCAAGAAGGAAGCACTCAACTTCCAGCGCGAGATCGAGAAGCTCAACAAGTCGATCGGCGGAATCAAGGACATGGCCGGCCTGCCCGAGGCGCTGTTCATCGTCGACGTCGGCTACCACAAGATTGCCGTGGCCGAGGCCGAAAAGTTGGGGATCCCGGTGGTGGGCGTGGTCGATACCAATCACACCCCGGCGGGCATAACCCACGTCATTCCAGGTAACGACGATTCGAGCCGCGCGGTGCGCCTGTATGCGCGCGGAATTGCCGATGCCATCCTGGAAGGCAAGGCGGCCGGATTGCAGAACATCGTCGCGGCGGTCAGTGGCGACGAATTCGTCGAAGTTAACGAAGAGCTTGCGCAGGGCGCCTGAGGACCGGCGGCGGCAAGGCTAGAACGATATTTTGCAAAAGGGGGCGAATCGCCCCCTTTTTGCAGCAGAACACGCATTGGAGAAACGACGATGGCGGAAATCACCGCGAGCATGGTGAAGGAACTGCGCGAGAAGACCGACGCGCCCATGATGGAGTGCAAGAAGGCCCTGACCGAGGCCGGCGGCGATCCGCAAAGGGCCGAGGAAATCCTGCGCGTGAAGCTCGGCAGCAAGGCGAGCAAGGCTGCAACCCGTGTCACCGCCGAAGGGGTGGTGGCCATTGCGACCGACCCGGCGGGCAAGAATGCGGCGCTGGTGGAAATTAATTGCGAGACAGATTTTGTCGCGAAAAACGACGATTTTCTGGAATTTGCCCGCGGCGTGGCGCAGCTGGTATTGCAGCAGCAGCCGGCGGACGTGGCGAGCCTGGCTACGTTGAACCTGGGCGGCGCGACGGTGGAGGCGCGCCGCACCGAACTCGTTGGCAAGATCGGCGAGAACCTTTCGATTCGCCGCTTTGCGCGCGTGCCGGCCCAGGGGCGCATTGCGCAATACGTCCACGGTGGCGCGCGCATTGGCGTGATCGTCGACGTCAGTGGTGGTGATGAGACCCTTGCCAAGGATATTGCCATGCACATTGCGGCCTCGCGACCCAAGGCGCTGCATGCCGACGGTATTTCCCCGGAGGAGCGCAACCGCGAGCGCTCGATCGCCCAGCAAAAGGCCGCCGAATCGGGCAAGCCGCCCGAGCTCCAGGCCAAGATGGTCGAGGGCGCGGTGCAAAAGTTTCTCAAGGAAATCACCTTGCTCGGGCAACCCTTTGTCAAAGACGACAAGGTGACGATTGAACAGCTGCTCAAGAAACGCGGCGCGACCGTCCATGGCTTCGCGCTGTATGTGGTAGGCGAGGGCATCGAGAAAAAGCAAACCGACTTTGCCGCGGAAGTGGCCGCCCAGGCTGCCGCCGCGCGCGGCTGAACGCGGTACATCACTCCCGGAGTCGCCCCATGGCCATTTATCGACGCGTCCTGCTCAAGCTGTCGGGCGAGGCCCTGATGGGCGACGATGCCTTCGGCATCAATCGCGCGACCATCGGTAATATGGTCAAGGACATCGGCGAAGTCCAGCGCATGGGCACGGAGCTGGCGATCGTCATTGGCGGCGGTAACATTTTCCGCGGCGTTGCCCTGGGTGCCAGTGGCATGGATCGCGCTACTGCCGATTACATGGGGATGATGGCCACCATCATGAACGCAATGGCACTGCAGGACGCCATGCGCAATGCCGGGCTGCAGGCGCGTGTGCAGTCGGCACTCAACGTGGAACAGGTGGTAGAGCCGTACATCCGGCCCAAGGCCATGCGCTACCTCGACGAGGGCAAGATTGTCATTTTCGCGGCGGGGACGGGCAACCCTTTCTTCACCACGGATACGGCGGCCGCCCTGCGCGGTTCGGAGATCGGCGCCGAGGTGGTGCTCAAGGCGACCAAGGTTGACGGGGTATATTCAGCCGACCCCAAGAAGGATGCGAACGCAGTGCGCTATTCGAGGATCAGTTTTGACGATGCTCTGGCGCGTAACCTGCAGATCATGGACGCAACCGCGTTTGCCCTGTGCCGGGACCAGGGCCTGCCGATCCGGGTTTTCAACATCAATCGCCCGGGCGCGCTCAAGCGCGCGGTCAGCGGTGAGGACGAAGGCACGCTGGTGCACGTGTAAGGAATCGGGAGACGGCGATGGCAATTTCGGAAGTTCATAGGGCGGCCGAGCAGAAGATGACCAAGTCGATCGAGGCGCTCAAGCTTGATCTGTCCAAGGTGCGCACCGGGCGCGCCCACACCGGGCTGCTCGACCATCTGCAGGTGGAGTATTACGGCGCGCTCGTTCCCATCGGCCAGGTTGCCAATATTGGCTTGGCCGATGCGCGCACCATCACCGTGCAGCCCTGGGAAAAAAAGATGCTGCCTCTGGTGGAAAAGGCCATACGCGAGTCGGATCTGGGCCTGAATCCGGCCAGCCAGGGCGACATACTGCGGGTACCCATGCCGGCGCTTACAGAAGAGCGCCGGCGCGAATTGAGCAAAGTGGTCAAGCACGAGGGCGAGAATGCGCGCATTGCCGTGCGCAACCTGCGCCGCGATGCCAACCAGCAACTCAAGGACCTGCTCAAGAAGAAGGAAGTCTCCGAGGACGACGAACGCCGGGCACAGGATGACATCCAGAAGCTCACCGACAAGTTCGTTGCCGACATTGACCGCCTGGTTGCGGATAAGGAAAAGGAAATCATGACCGTGTAGCAGGGCTGCCGGCCAAAAGGTTTCCTTCCCGATCCCCATAACAGCCCCCGCGAACATGTCCGCAGCAACGCCCGCCGCGTCGCCGGATCCGGGCGTGCCACGCCACGTCGCCATCATCATGGACGGCAACGGCCGCTGGGCAACCGCGCGCCATATGCCGCGGGTTGCCGGCCATTCGCGCGCGGTCGAAAGCGTGCGCGTTGCCATCCAGGCGAGCCTTGCCAGCCGTATCGAGTACCTGACTCTGTTTGCCTTCAGCTCCGAGAATTGGAGCCGCCCGGCCGATGAGGTGTCGGTGCTGATGCGACTTTTCGTCAATTCGCTGCAAAAGGAAATTGACGGCTTGATGCGCAACGGCGTGCGCCTGCGCGTGGTCGGCGAACTCGACGCCTTCGAGCCGCATCTGCGCCAGCTCATTGAGCGCACCATGGAGCAGAGCGCGGAAAATACCCGTCTGCACCTGACCGTCTGCGCCAGCTATGGTGGCCGCTGGGACCTGGTGCAGGCCGCGCAGCGGTTGGCCCGGGACTACGCGCAGGGCGGTGTCGAACCCGACGAGGCAGCCTTCGCGCAGCGCCTGGCGATGGCCTTTGCGCCAGACCCGGACCTGCTCATCCGCACGGGGGGCGAACGGCGCATCAGCAACTTTCTGCTCTGGCAGCTGGCCTACGCTGAGTTGTATTTCACCGATGTGCTCTGGCCGGATTTTCAGCGCGACGAATTTTCCGCCGCACTGGCCTGGTATGCCCGGCGCGAGCGCCGCTTTGGCCGCACCAGCGAGCAACTACGGCGGGTGGGCTAGCCCAATGCTGCGCACGCGCATCATCACCGCCGTTGTCTTGCTGTTGGTTCTGATCCTGGCGGGCTTGATCTCCGCGCAAACGCTACTGGGGCTGGGTGCAGCTTTTTTTGGCGTCGCCCTTTTCGAATGGCTGCGCCTGGCCGGTATGGCCCGCGTCGGTGCGGCCGGCCTCGCCATGTTGTTTGCCGGCGCGGCAATGGGCCTGGAGTTGCTCGGCGTGCGGGCGCCAGCAGATGTCTTGGCCAGCCTATGCGCCGGGGCATGCGCTGCCTGGATCACGATCGGGCTGCTGCTGGTACGCGCCCAGCGTGGCCCGGTCGTGATCGCCCGGGCGCTGCTGGTTCTTGCGGCACTGGGCCTGGCGGGGGTCGCCTGGATGGCGCTGGCGGCGCTGCTGCGCGCGGGCATCGCCTGGACCCTTTCCGTGCTCGCGATGGTCTGGCTGGCGGATATTGCCGCGTATTTTTCCGGACGCGCATTCGGCGTGCACAAGCTGGCATCGCGAATCAGTCCGGGCAAGACCTGGGAAGGCGTTTGGGGCGCGCTGGCCGCCGTCGTGGTTGTTGCCGAGGTGCTGCGCTGGTTCTGGCCCGACGCTGCGGTCTGGTCGACTCGCATGCTGGTGGCGGCGCCGGTGGGCGGAATCCTTCTGTTGCTGGTACTGACGGCGTTGAGCATCGTCGGCGATCTCTTTGAAAGCTTGGTAAAGCGCCAGGCCGGTGTCAAGGACAGCGGACGCCTTCTCCCGGGGCATGGCGGCGTCTGGGATCGCATCGATGCCACGCTGCCGGTGCTGCCGCTCGCCGTTTTGGGCAATGCGATTTTGGCGGGGGGGTGGCGCGGTGGCTGATGGAGCAACGATGCGGGCGGCCGACGCCAAACCGACGGGGGTTGCCATCCTGGGCGCCACGGGTTCCATCGGGGCGAGCACGCTCGATGTGATCGCGCGCCATCCGCAGCGATTTCGCGTGGCCGCATTGACGGCCCAATCCAAGGTGGCGGAACTGGCGGCCCTGTGTCGCTTGCATCGACCGGACATGGCGGTGATCGGCGATCCTTCGCTCGAACCGCAGCTGCGCGCCTTGCTGAAGGAGCAGGGCCTGGCAACTGCCGTGCACAGTGGTCCTGCCGGTTTGCTGGAGGCTGCCCAGAGCGAAGCCGCGCCAATTGTCGTTGCGGCGATCGTGGGTGCCGCGGGCCTGCTGCCCACCATCGGTGCGGCCCGTGCCGGCAAGCGCCTGTTATTGGCCAACAAGGAAGCCATCGTGTGCGCCGGGGAGCTGCTGCTGCAGGCCGTGCGGACTGGTGGCGCGACGCTGCTGCCGGTGGACAGCGAACACAATGCGATTCACCAATGCCTGGCCGGTGTCGCTGCCGGGCGCGGCGTGCGGCGCCTCATCCTTACCGCCTCTGGTGGTCCGTTTCGCCAACGGCACGATTTTTCCGCGATCACGCCCGATCAGGCCTGCGCCCATCCCAACTGGAGCATGGGCCGCAAGATTTCCGTCGATTCGGCAACGCTCATGAACAAGGGCCTGGAGGTCATCGAGGCCAGCTGGCTGTTCGGATTTGGACGCGCGCAGATCGATGTGGTGGTGCACCCGCAAAGCGTGATCCATTCCATGGTCGAGTTCGAGGATGGCTCGGTCCTGGCGCAAATGGGCACCCCCGACATGCGCACGCCAATTGCCTATTCACTGGGGTACCCCGAGCGCATTGATGGCGGATCGGCGCCCGTGGATTTTCTGCGCTTGTCCTCGCTCACGTTTGAAGAACCGGACCTGGAGCGCTTTCCCTGCCTGGCGCTGGCCTACCGCGCGCTCGATGCGGGGGGATCGGCGAGCATCGTGCTGAACGCCGCCAACGAAGTCGCGGTCCAAGCGTTTTTGGAGCAGCGCATTGCCTTTACGGATATCGCCACGGTGATCCACCGCACGCTCGATTCGGTGGCGCCGCCGCCGCCGCGTTCGGTCGCCGAAGTGGTGGAGATCGACACCCAGGCGCGTCGCAGCGCCCAGAGCCTGGTCCAGCGACCGGGGCTAACAATGGCCGCCAACGCGCGCTAAGAACCGGAGCCCCATGGAACTGATCTCGACCTTGCTTGCCTTCTTGATCGCGCTGGGCATCCTCATCATCGTTCATGAGTTCGGCCACTATTGGGTCGCACGGCAATGCGGAGTCAAGGTGCTGCGCTTTTCGGTGGGCTTTGGCCGGCCGTTGCTGCGCCGCGTGCACGGGCCGGACCAGACGGAATGGGTAGTGGCGGCGATCCCCTATGGCGGATACGTCAAGATGCTCGACGAAAACGATCCGGATTGCGTGCCGGTGGCGGCGCACGATTTGCCCCGCGCCTTCAACCGGCAGAGCCTGGCAAAGCGGGCCGCAATCGTTTCGGCCGGCCCCGCGGCCAACCTGATACTCGCGGTGGCCCTGTACTGGCTTATTAACGTCATTGGTACCCTCGAACCGCCCCCCGTCATCGGTCCGCCGCCACCCGATAGTCCCGCCGCGCAGGCGGGGCTGCAGGACGGCGATTTGGTACTGGCCTGCAATGGTTCGCAACTGCAATCGTGGAACGAGCTGCGCTGGGCCTTGCTGCAAGGCGGCGTATCCGGCGGCGCAACCGAGCTCACGGTACGCGACGCCGGGGGCATCGTGCGCGATGTGCAGCTGGACCTTTCCTCGGGACACTCCCACGAGATTGACGAAGCCTGGTTCGAGCACTTGGGCGTGGTGCGCGGCGCCGGCGCGCCGGTGATACGAGGATTGGTTGCCGGCGAGGTGGCAGCGCGCGCGGGGCTTGCCGTGGGCGACCGCATTCTTGCCATCGACGGTGTGCCGGTGCGTACCGCTACCGAAGTCACGCGGCGCGTGCGCGCGAGCGCGCAGGCCGGTCAGGTCTGGCAGGTGGAGCGCGGTGGTGCGACCGTTCAAGTCAACATCCGGCCGGCGGCCGTCACCGTTTCCGGCGCGGGGACAATCGGGCGCGTGGGCATCGATTTTCTTGAGCTGCGCACGGTGCGCTATGGACCGCTGGCGGCCTTGCAGCGCGCCGCTGCCCGCACCTGGGACACCAGCGTCTTTTCTCTGCGCATGGTCGGGCGCATGCTCGATGGGCGGGCATCGTGGCGCAATCTTTCCGGTCCGGTAAGCATTGCCGACGTCGCCGGTCAGACGGCACGCATCGGCGCCATGGCCTACTTGAGTTTTCTTGCGCTGGTCTCGATCAGCCTCGGGGTGCTCAATCTGCTGCCCATCCCGGTCCTCGACGGGGGGCACTTGCTGTACTATGCGGTCGAAGTCGTCAAGGGCAGTCCACCATCGGTGCGCACGGTGGAGGTGGCCCAGCGCGTCGGAGTGGGCATGCTGATACTCCTGACCGCTCTTGCCCTGTACAACGACCTGACGCGCCTGCTGTCCTGATTCCCAGCGCTGCGTTGTCGGTCGGAGAGAAAAACGAATCGCAACGGGTTTCGGTTTCATGCGCCGTACTTCCATCAAGTTCGGCGGCGCGCTGCGCCTGCGTGCCGCAATCCTGGCAGTCTTCGTCCTTGGTGCGAACTCCGCGCTGGCCGAGGAATTCGTGGTTCGCGACATTCGCGTCGAAGGCCTGCAGCGCACCGAGACCGGAACGGTTTTCACTCACCTGCCGGTCCATGTGGGTGATCGTTTCGACCCCGCCAAGGGCATTGCCGCGGTGCGCTCCCTCTATGACACCGGCCTGTTCAAGGATATTCGCCTGGAGGCCGATGGCGATGTGCTGGTGGTGATTGTCGAGGAGCGCCCGGCCATCGCGGCGGTCGAGCTGAGCGGCGTCAAGGAATTTGACAAGGACACGGTCAAGAAGTCGCTCAAGGACGTCGGGCTGGCCGAGGCGCGCGTCTATGACCGCTCGCTGCTGGATCGGGCCGAACAGGAACTCAAGCGCCAGTATCTGAGCCGCGGCTTGTATGGCGTCAAGGTAACCACCACCGTGACGCCGGTGGAGCGCAATCGGGTCAACGTGACCATCGCCATCGACGAAGGCGATACTGCCAAGATCCGCACCATCCAGTTCACCGGCAACACGGCGTTTTCCGATTCGACGCTGCGCGATCAGATGGAGCTCTCGACGCCGGGCTGGTTCACCTGGTACAACAACCACGACAAGTATGCGCGCCAGAAACTCCAGGCCGACGAAGAAACGCTGCGCTCGTTCTACCTCGCGCGCGGCTATCTGGACTTCAATGTCGAGTCGACCCAGGTGACCATCAGCGAGGACAAGAAGAGCATCTACCTCACGATCAACCTTTCCGAGGGCGCGCGCTATACCGTCTCGAGCGTGAAGCTGGCCGGCGAGACCTTGGGGCTGGATGAGGAATTCACCCGGATGATCGACGTCAAACCGGGCGAGATCTACAACGGCGAGCGCATGACGGCAATTGCCAAGCGCATGACGGACCGTCTGAGCGTTCTGGGGTACGCCTTTGCAACCGCCAACCCGGTGCCCGAGGCCAACAAGGACAAGCGCGAAGTCGCCTTCACCTTCCTCATCGATCCGGGCCGGCGTGCCTACGTGCGCCACGTCAACATCAGCGGCAACACGCATACGCGCGACGAGGTCATCCGGCGCGAAATTCGCCAGTTCGAATCGGCTTGGTACGACGCCGACAAGGTGCGGCTATCGCGTGACCGGATCGATCGCCTGGGCTTTTTTGAAAAGGTCGAGGTGGAAACGCCCGCCGTGCCGGCGACGCAGGACCAGATCGACGTCAACTACACGGTCAAGGAAAAGCCCAACGGCACGATCCAGGCCGGCGCGGGGTACAGCAGCACCGAACACCTGGTGCTGAGCGGCTCCTATACGCAGCAAAACGTCTTTGGAACCGGGCACGCCGTCGGCATCCAGGTCAACACAAGTTACGCCACGCGCACGATCGCCTTGTCGCACGTCGATCCCTACATGACCGAGGACGGCGTGAGCCGCACGGATGAGGTCTACGAGCGCAACTCGAATCTGTCGCGTCTGAGCCTGGCCACGGTCGACGTGGGCACCAAGGGCTTCTCCGAGCGCTTCGGCGTCCCCTTCACGGAATTTGACACGGTATTCCTGGGGCTGGGCGTGGAAGAAACGGACATCACGCTGAGCAACTTCAGTCCGTTGCGCTACATCGACTATGTCAACCGCTTTGGCACCACGGCCGCGGGCTTGATTGCCACGGCGGGCTGGGCCCGCGATAACCGCGACAACGTCATCGCGCCAACGCGCGGCGTGTTTCAACGCGCTTTCCTGGAGGTCGGCACGCCGGTCCTGGACCTGCGCTACTACAAGGCCACCTACCAGTACCAGCAATTCCTGCCACTGAGCAGCCGGTTTACCCTGGCCTTCAACGGGCAGGCCGGCTATGGTGGTACCTACAGCAATGCGACCTTTCCCATTTTCAAGAATTTCTATGCGGGTGGTATCGGTAGCGTGCGCGGCTATGAGGCCGGCACACTGGGTCCACGTGACACCAACGGCAACCCGCTGGGCGGAACCAAGGAGCTCAATGGGTCGGTTGAGGGCCTGGCGCCGCTTCCGGGGGCTGACCGTTCGCTGCGGGCGTTAGCGTTTGTCGATGGCGGCAACGTCTGGGGCCCGGGCCAGGCCGTATTGCCGTCGGATTTGCGCTTTGCCACGGGCTTTGGCGTGGCCTGGATCTCCCCGATCGGCCCGCTCAAGCTAAGCTTTGCCTTCCCGCTGCATCACCAGACGGGCGATCTGGTGCAGCGTTTCCAGTTCCAGATCGGCACCGGGTTCTAGGGGCCGGTGCAACCGCGGCCGCGGGCGGTGCGCCCAGGATCCCGCGGCTATGGCAGAATTGCCCCTCTGGTTGTCGAAGGGTCATCGATGAGACGTACCTTGTGGCTCGCGTCGAGCCTGGTTCCCTGCCTGCTTGCGGTCTTCGGTCCGCCGGCGGACGCCGATGAGCTCAAGATTGGCTTTGTGAGTACCGAGCGGATCATGCGCGAGTCGGTCGCGGCCAAGGCTGCAGAAACGCGCCTGACGCAGGAGTTTGCCAAGCGCGACCATGAATTGCAGGAGCTGGGGGCCAAGCTCAAGGCCACCGCGGACAAACTCGACAAGGACGGCCCGGTATTGCCCGAAGCCGACCGCGCGCGCCAGCAGCGCGAGCTGCAGGAAATGGACCGCGAATTCCAGCGACGCCGCCGTGAGTTCCAGGAAGATTTGAACCAGCGCAAGAACGAGGAGCTGCAGTCGCTGCTCGAACGCGCGCAGCGCATCGTGCGCCAGCTCGCCGAACAGGAAAAGTACGACGTGATCCTGCAAGATGCCGTGTACGTCGGCCCCCGGGCGGATGTCACCGACAAGGTCCTGAAGACGCTCGACGCCGCAAAGTAGGCCGATGGCTACGGCTCACACCGTATCCGAGCTCTGCGAGGCGGTTGTGAGCCTGTCCGGCGGGCGCCTGCCGGCCCAGGCGCGCGGCGATGCGCAAGTGCCCATCACCCGGGTTGCGGCGCTGGAAACCGCGCAGGGCGATGAACTCGCCTTTCTTGCCAATCCGCGCTACCGCGAGCAAGCCCGCCGCAGCGCGGCCGGCTGCCTGGTATTGGCACCAGCCCATGCCGGTGAATTGTTTCCGCAAGGCCGCCCAGCGGGCGCCATGGTGCTGTGCGACGCCCCCTACGCCTGGTTCGCATTTGCCGCCCAGACCCTGGCGCCTGCGCCCGCATTCGTGCCGGGCATTTCCTCGCAGGCTTGTATCAACCCGCATGCGCGAATCGATGCTGCTGCGCGCGTGGACGCAGGTGCGGTGGTCGAGCAGGACGTGGTGATTCGCGCGGGCGCCTGGATCGGTTCGGGCTGCACGCTGGGTGGCGGAGCGCAGGTCGGGGAGGGTACACGCCTGTATCCCGGAGTCGTCTTTTATGCCGGTTGCCGCATCGGCCGGCGCGGAATCGTCCATTCGGGAGCGGTCATCGGGGCTGACGGCTTTGGTTTTGCCCCGCTGCAAGGTACCTGGGTCAAGATTCCCCAGACCGGGACGGTACAGATCGGCGACGATGTGGAAATTGGCGCCAACACGACGATCGATCGCGGGTCGGCCGGGGACACGATCATCGGCGATGGCGTCAAGATCGACAACCAGGTGCAAATCGCCCACAACTGCCGGATCGGCGCGCATACCGCCATCGCTGGTTGCGTTGGCATCGCCGGCAGCGCCATCATCGGCAAGGGCTGCCAGCTGGGTGGCGCGGCCATGATCCATGGTCATCTGAGTATTGCCGATGGCAGCGTGATTGGCGCCGGCACGCTGGTTTCCCGCAGCCTGAACCAGCCCGATTTTTATACGGGCGTTTTTCCGATGATGCGCAATCGCGACTGGGAGAAGAACGCCGCGCTGGTGCGTCACCTGGTCGAATTGCGCGACCGCATCCGGCGCCTGGAAGCAATGGCAGCCAACATACCGGGCGCTAGCGCGGCCGGGACCGAAGAACCGCACAACTGACATTTGCGATCGAGAACCTAGCCATGATGGATATCCGCGAGATCCTTGCGCTTTTGCCCCACCGCTTTCCCATCATCCTGGTCGATCGGGTGCTCGAAATCGAAGCGGGCAAGCGCATCGTGGCGCTCAAGAACGTTTCGGCCAACGAACCGGTCTTCACCGGCCACTTCCCCCATTACCCGGTAATGCCCGGGGTACTCATCCTCGAATCGATGGCGCAGACCGCGGCCATCCTGGCCTTCGTCAGCGCCGGGCACAAGGCGCAGTCCGATGCCCTCTATTATTTTGCCGGTATCGATAAGGCGCGTTTCAAGCGCCCGGTGATGCCGGGTGACCAGTTGCGCCACGAAGTGACGATGGACCGCGAATTGCGTGGTGTCGCCAAATTCAGCGCGCGCTCCCTGGTCGATGGCGTGGTGGTCTGCGAGGCCGAGCTGATGTGCGCGTACCGTTCGATCGGATCGGACGCGGGCACGGGGCTGCCCGCCGGAGGCGGTTGATGGCGCGCGTCCACGCCAGCGCGATCGTGGAGCGCGGGGCCGAGCTCGCCGATGATGTGCAGGTGGGTCCCTACACCACGATAGGGCCCGATGTGCGCATCGGGCCCGGAACCGTGGTCGGATCGCATACGGTCCTGACCGGTCGGACCCGGATCGGCCAGAACAACCGTATTTTTTCATTTTGTTCCATCGGTACCGAGCCCCAGGACAAGAAATATGCCGGGGAACCCACCGAACTGCACATCGGTGATGGCAATACCATCCGCGAGTATTGCCTGATCAACACGGGCACCGTGCAAGGCGGCGGGGTGACGCGCATCGGCGCCGATAACTGGATCATGGGCTACGCCCATGTGGCCCACGATTGCACCGTGGGCGACCATACGATCATCGCCAATGGCGTGCAGCTTGCCGGGCACGTGCACGTGCAGGATTGGGCAGTCATCGGCGGAACCACGGCGGTGCATCAGTTCGTGCGCGTGGGCGCGCATACGATGTGCGGCGGCGGCTCGATCCTGCTCCAGGATCTGCCCCCGTTCGTGATCTGCAATGGCAACCCGGCGCAGACCCACGGTATTCACCTCGAAGGCTTGCGCCGACGCAATTTCAGTGCGGGCAGCATTGCCGCGCTCAAGCGCGCATACCGCATCGTCTACCGCGACAATCTTCCCCTGGCCGAAGCGCGCGCGGCGCTCGCCGCGCTCCTGCAGGAGCTGGATGAAGAAAGCGCTGGTCCGGTGCGCGCCTTTGCCGAATTTCTGGCAATTCCCGGGCGAGGCATCGTGCGTTGACCGATGCCGGCGCCCGTATCGCCTTTGTCGCCGGCGAAGCCTCCGGGGATCTGATCGCCGCCCCGGTGGTCGCCGCGTTGCGCCGCGGTCCGGCGGGCTTCGCGGTGGTCGGAGTGGCCGGCGAGCGAATGATTGCCGCCGGCTGTGAGCCCTGGCACCACGTGCGCGAGCTGTCGGTGCGAGGCTACGCGGAAGTGGTGCGCGAATTGCCGCGCCTGGTGCGCATGCGCCGCCAACTGGCGCAACGCTTGCAAGATGGCAGCTGCGCCGCACTAGTGGGCGTGGATGCGCCCGATTTCAACCTTGCGCTGGAGACCAAGGTGCGCCGCGCCGGTGTGCCCACCATCCACTATGTCAGCCCCTCGATCTGGGCCTGGCGTGCCAATCGCATCGAGCGGATCCGGCACGCCGCCGACCGCGTGCTGCTCGTCTTTCCATTTGAGCAGGAGATCTACGATCGGGCGCGCATCCCGGCTAGCTATGTTGGCCATCCTCTGGCCAGCGCAATTGCCCTGCAACCCGATCGCGGCGCGGCCCGGCAGCGGCTTGGACTGTCCGCGCATGGGGCCATCGTTTGCCTCATGCCCGGCAGCCGCAAGGGCGAAATCGAAAGCCTCGCCGGGGCCTTTTTCGCGGCCGCCGGTCTGCTGGCGCAGCGCCTGCCTGGCCTTCGTTTCGTCGTGCCCGTGGCCGACGTCAGCCTGCGCAATCTGCTGGATCAGGCCTTGGCCACCGCCGAGTGCGCTTGGGCGGACGCGCGCTTGCTGGTGCAGTTTGTCGACGGACAAGCGCACGACTGCCTAGAAGCGTGCGACGGCGTACTCGTGGCCAGCGGCACGGCAACGCTGGAGGCGGCGCTTTTCAAGCGACCGATGGTCATCGCCTACCGGATGCCGGCGGTCTCGGCCTGGATCATGCGGCGCATCGGCGGATATCTGCCATGGGTCGGCCTGCCCAACATCCTGGCGGGGGAAGCCCTGGTGCCGGAACTACTCCAGGAGCAGGCCACGCCGCAGGCCTTGGCCCAGAGCCTGCAGACAGTGCTCGAAGACCATGCGGGACAGCAGCGCCTGGCGCAGCGCTTTGGCGCGATACACGAATCCTTGCGCCGCAATACGGCGCAACTGGCTGCCCAGGCAATCGTGCAGACCATGGAACAGGTACGGAGCGGGGTCCGATGAGCCCGCGGGCCGCGCAGCTGAATCTGGCCCTGCACCACGAGGGGCGGCGCGTTGCCGGGGTCGATGAGGCGGGCCGCGGCCCCTTGGCGGGACCTGTGGTGGCGGCTGCGGTAATTTTGGATCCGAATTTGCCGATTGCCGGAGCACGGGATTCCAAGAAGCTCTCCGCGTCCCAACGGGAGGGCCTTGCGGTGCAAATCCGGGAACGGGCTTTGGCCTGGGCCATCGCCAGTGCCAGCGTCGAGGAAATCGACACCCTCAACATCCTCCAAGCCAGCCTGTTAGCCATGCGCCGGGCGGTGGAGGCCTTGTCGCCCGCGGCCGATTTCGCGCTGGTCGATGGCAAGCACCTGCCGTTCTTGACGATCGGCGCCCAAGCCATTGTTGGTGGCGACGCCCGCGAAGGCGCGATCTCCTGCGCATCGATACTTGCCAAGACACATCGCGACGGCCTCATGCGCGCGTTCGACCGACAGTACCCCGGCTACGGATTTGCCGCGCATTTTGGTTATCCCACCGCGGCGCATCGCGAATGCCTGATGCGCCTGGGTCCCTGCGCGCTGCACCGGCGCTCGTATGCGCCCGTTCGCGAAGCATTGCTGCGCCACGCCGGCCCAGTTCCATGAAGGCCATCGTTTCCGCGGAAAACCCGATGTTTCGCCGCTGGCTGCGCATTGCCGGCCATCCTCGTGCGATGCGTTCGGCGGGCCAGACCCTGGCCGAGGGCATTCATCTTGCCCAGGCTGCGCTGGCGGCCGGGGCAGCGGTGGACGCGGCAATTGTGCGCCGTGGCGCCGCGCACGCCGAGGTGCAGGGGCTATTGGACGCATTGCCCGCGGCGCTGCCACGCTTTGAACTGGCCGCCACGCTGTATGACCGGATCGCGCCGGTGGAGGCGGGCGCTGGTTTGCTGCTGCTCCTGCCGATTCCGCCGGTACCTGCTCCAATGCGCCATCGGGTTGACCTGGTGTACCTGGACGGCGTACAAGATCCTGGCAACGCGGGCACCTTGATTCGCACGGCCGCGGCGGCGGGCATTCAACACGTACTGGCTTCCGAAACTACGGCAGCGTTGTGGGCGCCCAAGGTTCTGCGCGCCGCCATGGGTGCGCACTTTCGTATCCACCTGCACGAACACGTGCCGCCGGCAACACTGCCATCCCTGCTGGAGGGTCGCTGGATCTCGGCCGTGGCGCATGGCGCGCCGTCCCTGTGGCAACAAGACTTGGGGCCCGGCGCCGTGGGCTGGATCTTTGGCGGCGAAGGCAGTGGCCCGTCGGCGCAAGCGCTGGCGGTAAGCGCCCTGCAGCTGTGCATTCCGGCCAGCGCGGCCGTCGAGTCCCTTAACGTGGCGGCTGCCGCCGCGGTATGCCTGTTCGAACGTGCCCGGCGCCGCCTGGACCGCTGAACCCGGCGCGTAGCTGCAGGCGTCCTGCTGGCACGCGCCTCAGGCAGGGCGATCGATCAGGAAGTCCTGCAGGACAGTGACCGCGATCTCCTCGATCGACTTGGTGGTAGTCGATAGCCAGTGGATGTTGCTGCGGCGCATGAGCCGCTCGGCTTGCTCCACCTCATAGCGGCAGTTTTCCAGCGAGGCATAGCGGCTGTTGGGACGGCGCTCAAAGCGCACTTCGGCCA
>Ga0209698_10001640_pt1 | contig 25769 bp, 24 predicted proteins | sample LitLauG_LLR_2012_FD_187203 | JGI IMG/M metagenome (GOLD analysis project Ga0209698, IMG submission 187203) | Freshwater sediment microbial communities from Pennsylvania, USA - Little Laurel Run_MetaG_LLR_2012 (SPAdes) (version 2) | ecosystem: Environmental > Aquatic > Freshwater > Creek >... | reverse complement strand
GTGCCATGCGGGATGCCGTGGAAAAATCCGCTACTCTCAAGGAAGCCCTCGCCAAAGGCTTCGGCCCCGATGCACGACTGGAAATTGATTTCACCGAAAAACCGGAGGATCAGCCCGTCGAACCCGCAGTGCCACCGACCCTCACCCCCCGGGAAAGTAACACCAAAAACAACCCGGCTCCCGCCGCCCATGCCAAACTTCTGAACAAGGCTGACTTCGAGAATGATCCTCTCATCCAGGAGGCCTTGAGGGAATTCGACGCCCGCATCGTCTCCATCCGGCAGGATGCCACCACTTAACCGACCCCTTCTATGAACATTGCAAAAATGATGAAGCAAGCCCAGAAAATGCAGGCTGACATGGCTCGCATGCAGGAAGAGCTGGCTCTGAAAACATTCGAAGCCAGCGCCGGTGGCGGCGCAGTCAAGGCCACCGCCACCGGGGATGGCGAATTGAAATCACTCATTCTTTCGCCCGACCTGCTCAAGGACGGTGACGTGGAAATGCTCCAGGATCTCATCGTCACCGCCGTGCGCGAAGCCTCCAGCAAGGCCAAACAGGAAGCCCAGGGGCAGATGTCCCGCCTCACCTCCGGCCTCGGCCTGCCCGGCCTGGGATAAATTGTCCCATGCTCGACTACCCTCCCGCCGTCCGGCAAATGATCGCCGCCCTGCGACAGCTCCCCACCATCGGCCCGCGCAGTGCCGAACGCCTGGCCCTGCACATTCTCAAATCCGATCCCGCTCTGGCCGACTCCCTCGCCCGCAGCATTGAAACCGGGCGCCAGGCCATACGCCCCTGCACCCGCTGCGGCTTTTATGCCCAGCAACCCCTCTGCGAAGTATGCCTCGACTCGGCCCGCAACTCCGCCCTGCTCTGCATCGTGGAACAGGCTTCCGACGTCCTGGCCTTTGAAAAAAGCGGGGCTTTTCAGGGACTCTACCATGTACTGGGCGGCTGTCTCTCGCCCCTGGACGAAATCGGCCCGGAGGAATTACAAATTCCACGACTGCTGCAGCGCCTCCGCGAGGGTGGCATTACGGAAGTCATCCTGGGATTGAATGCCGAAGTCAAAGGCGAAACCACCACGCTCTATCTGGCCCGGGAAATCCATGCCCTTGGCCTCAAGGTCAGCCGCCTGGCCACCGGAATCTCCGTGGGCGGCTCCCTCGAGTTTGCCGACAGCGCCACCCTCGGCCATGCCTTGAAGGACAGGAAAGTTGTATGACGCACCGCAGTGTCGCAGAAAACGCAGAGTCTGATTTTACAAGCCTGACCGGCGCACTCATTGGCTCGTGTATTGAAGTGCATCGCGAACTTGGCCATGGATTGCTGGAATCAAGTTATGAAGAAGCCCTGGCGTATGAGTTGGAGAACCGTAAAATCGCCTTCCAACACCAGGTCGGATTGCCTGTAACTTATAAAAACCAGCAGCTCTCGTGCGGCTACCGACTGGACTTCGTGGCTGAAGGTTCTGTCATTCTTGAATTAAAAGCCGTGGAACAGCTTCTTCCCATCCACAAAGCCCAGTGCATCACCTACCTGCGCCACAGCGGATTGACCTTGGCCCTGCTGATCACTTTTAATGTGCCCGTATTAAAACAAAGCATTCAACGCATTATCCTGTCCCAATCCAAAACCTCTGTGCACTCCGTGTCTCTGCGGTGATTCCCATGAAAATCACAACGATCTTTTTTGACCTCGGCAAGGTGTTGGTGGATTACGACTTTTCCATCGCTTTCAAACGTCTCGCCGAACGCTCCACCCTCGACCTGCAGCACCTTGAGGAGCGCGCCTACTCCGATTATCCGTTGATCGACGATTATGAATCCGGTCGCATTTCCACCCCGGATTTTTTCACGGCCATGAAACAACAATTGTGCTTTGACGGTTCCATCGAGGAAATGGAAGAGATTTGGTGCGATGTCTTCTGGCCCCTGCCTGACCACATCACCTATCTCCGGCAACTGGCCGCACATTATCCCCTCGGCATGATTTCCAACACCTCCGACGCCCACATCCGTTTTCTGGAAGCCCATTACGATTTCTTTCCCCTTTTCCGGAAGCGCATTTATTCGCATGAGGCCGGGATGATGAAACCGGACCGCGCCATCTACGACCTGGCCCTTCAGGAAATGGGGGCGGAAAAGACCGAAACCCTCTTTATTGACGATCGTGCGGAAAACATTGAAGGGGCGGCCCGGCTCGGCTGGCAGACCATCCACCTGCGACCTGATGTGGACCTGCGACTGGCCCTGCGCAGCTACGAGCTGCAGGGGCTTTGATTTACCGGCACAAAATCGATATTTCCCTGTTGGCCTTGCGCAAACGCCCCGCCATGACCAGTGAAATATTATTCAGCAACCGGATCATGATCAGGGGATGCTCCTTGGCCAGCTCCTGAAGTTTTTTCACAGGGAAAACGTAACACTCAATGTCGCTGTCCGCCTTGATGTCCGCAGAACGGGTGGAATTTTCCAACACTGCCATTTCACCGAATGCCATGCCGGGCAGAAATGTTGCCAGCCGCTTTTTCGCTTTCTTCCCGATGGGGACCCACACACTCACCTTTCCCTTCATCAGAAAATAGAACTTGTCCGCCCTCTCCCCGGTGCGGATGATGCGGCTTCCTTTGCGGAAATTTTTGGACACGAGCAGTTTAAAAATGACTTCCAGTTGCTCCTGCAAAAAACCGGTCAGCAATTCACAGTCTTTCAACGAAACGCGATGGTTGGAGTGCAGTCGCTTGATCCGGGATTCGATCAATTCGTTTTCACACCATTCCATGGCCAGGTCGGCATCCTGGAATATCCGCACCCTTCGTGGAGACAGTTGTTTGAATTTTTTCTGCATACTCTGTTTCAAATCAGACAGATGATCCACTGCGGTCAGCACCAGTTTTTTGTCTGCTGGCGCCATGCGTGCCGCCAGATCAGTCAGCAATTGCGCTGCCGCCTCATCGGCCATTTGCACATGTCCAAAGTCCAGCATCAGACAGTCCCACTCCGCAGCCGTATCCACCGCCTCCCTTACCACCACCTCCGCCGTGGCAAAGGTCAATTCCCCCTGAATCTCTATTTTTACAATCCGCCCCCCGAAAGCCTGCAGGATTTCCGCCTCTTTCTTGTGCCGAAGCCGGTTCGACCCCACCTCATTGGCCTTCACCTTGCGACGGATGCTGGATTTGCGCAGGGGTGGCGTGTTGAACATGTGCAGGTCAAAACTCCGCGATATCTCCCGGCACACCTCGATCCCGCGAACACTGTTCCCATGCGAGTCCAGGCGAGGAGAAAACACCCCGATCCCGAGTTGCCCCGGCAGCACAGCCAGAATGCCCCCGGCCACACCGCTCTTGGCCGGCATGCCTACATTGTAAACCCACTCCCCCGCCGCATCATACATGCCGCAGGAACTCATGACACTGAGCATGCTCTCCACATGCTCGCGCTTCGCGGCCACCTCTCCCGTAACGGGATTGACCCCGGCATTAGCCAGGGTCGCCGCCATAATCCCCAAATCCCGGCAATTCACCAGAATCGAACATTGCATGAAGTACGCCTCCAAGCCGGTCGTCGGCTCCTCAGTTATAATGTCGAAATTACGCAGCATGTGGGCAATGGCCCGGTTGCGATGCCCCGTGTCGCTCTCCGAACCGTACACCTTGTCGTCCACCTCCAGACGCCGTCCGGTATAGCGCGTGAAAGCGTCGAGGATGCGGTGGATTTTTTGCTGGGCGGTTTTGCCCCTGACCAGGCTGGTGGTGGCGATGGCCCCGGCGTTGATCATGGGATTGAGCGGGCGTCCCGTGGCCGGGTCCAGGCTGATGGAATTGAACGCTTCTCCCGAAGGCTCCACCCACACCTTTTTCAAAATCTGTTCCCGACCGTGATCCTCCAGGGCCAGACCATAGGTGAAGGGCTTGGAAATCGATTGAATGGTAAAAGTCTTCTGGGTATTTCCAGCCTCATACACTTGGCCGTCCGCCGACACCAGACAGACCCCGAACCAATCGGGGTCGGCCTTGCCCAGTTCCGGAATATAGGTCGCGACCGTGCCTGAATTCATTTTTTGCAGGCGCTGCTGCAACTTGTCCAAATAATCCTGGACGGGGGAAGTGATGCAGGTGGACGAAGGAGGCGCCTTCCGGGCCTTGGCACTGGATTTCATACCGTACCCAAAGCAGCTCTGATGCCAGATTTCCGGTCCCGTGCCGTTTATCCTTCTCCACCAGACCAAGCATCACCCCTAACGCCCTTGTTTCAAGGTATCATTACAATACTGTGCGAGCGTGCCGCGAAAAAATCGACAGCTCAGCGGCAAATTCGTCCTACGAGTCGGCTCTGAATTGCACCGCTTATTGGCCGTCCGGGCCCTGCAGGGTGGCGACAGTCTCAATAATTACTGTGCGCAGTCCCTGAAAAACTGGCGGCTTGGAATTAATTCCCTGTTTTTTTCTCAGACCTCTTCCACCAGATCGTCCGGACGGACATCGAGGCATTCGTCCGCATCCTCCCAGGCCACCGCACCGAAGGCCTCGGCCCAGTCCAACAAAATTCGACTGTGCAATTCCTGCAGCAACTCCTCCGCTGCCGCCGCCGCGTCGTTGTAGGCCTTGTCGTAATCCCCGCAGCGCAGTTTTTGTTCCTCGGTCCAATGCGCGACTTCGTGCACCGGATGATAACGCTCCGCCCATTCCTTCAGCGCCGGTTGTAATTCACCAGGTAATTGTTCAAACGTCATGGCCGGGCGGTCGCAAAAAATACACAGCAACCCCTCTTCCGCCGTGTTCCGGTTGACCAGGGGAAGCAGCGGCGCCCCACAGCAGTCGGCCGCCTGATAACCGTGGGGAATCTGTGTCCAGCGGGACACGCGGAGATTGCGGCGTTTGGATTCCACCGCCCCGAGCCGGAACGAACCGACCAGCGGATGGGACTGCCGCCAGACCGCGCCCTGCAACTGGCTCAAAATCTGGGCCAGCCAGCGGGAAAGGGTGATGTCGTCCCAGTCCCGCAGAAAGAGGCTGTACTCACTCCACAACAGGTCGATACGCCCGGAATTGTCTTCTGCCATGACCGTCCATCCTGCCTGAAGAACCGGGTCGGGAAAAGGGGAATATGCCTATGACTCTATAATGGTTGGATGCGGTGTTTGTCTCGAAATCTGGGTTTTCAGCACCTCAAAATTTCAGCTTTTCTTAATTACCCGTTTTCGGGTTATCGAATCTCAGATTTTCCCTATACTTCCACTTTCAACTTAAAACGGTTTGCCCTCTCCTCGTCAAGTCGGGACGAGTTCAACCTGGGGTGTTACAACTCTCAACGCACCGGCTTTTTTCTTTTCCTGCAGTTCATTCTTCAGGCAACTATAAGTACACCAGGTCAGGGCGCCTAACAAACAGATCTGAGGCATGAGCGCCTGAATGGCCCCAAATACAGTGAAATAGCTCAGCACGGCATCCACGATCGCACAAATCAACCAGATGGTTATCGGGTCCTGACGGCCCAACATCCGGCTGAATTGCAGCGCACGCAGCGCATAATAGAGCTCCGTTAGAAACATGCCCGTCAGACAAATATAGCCATAAACACCATAGGTATCGTAGAGACTGATCCAGCCAATATGGAAATCCTTGCGGATGATATAACCCTTCCACAGGTCGTAGCCGCTTAGCGCTCCCTCATTCATGAACATCGTATTCATGATTTCCCGTTTGTCATAATTAAAGCCGGAGCCGATCCATGGACTGCGTTTGGCGAATTCCTCCAGATAAACGGATTTGATTCCGTCACGGAATTCATTGGACACCTCCGCGCTCTCCTTAACTTCATACGACCAATTACCGGGCAGAAAACTCAGCGATCGCTGCACCCGGAAAGGCAGATCAAACAAGGTGCCCTGTCCAAAACCCAAAATTGCGAAAACCAAGAGCACCGGCAGGGCAAAGAGCAGCGATCTGATTCCCATGGATGCCAAGGCCCCGATGGCCACCACCACCACAAAACTGAATAAACTGTTGCGAAAGCCGCTTTCCACGCAAAGAGCCAGGGCAATCAGCGCTAGGGCTGTAACCCACCATTTTCCCGGGCGCCACCAATCCCTCATCGGATAACAGGCCACCAGCCAGACGATAATACCCCCCGCCATATTTCCAAAGGCTCCTATGCGCGAAGCATCGTCACCACCCACCCCGGTGATGGCGACATCCGTATTCATGGCACCAAATATTTTATAAGTGACGCCACTGAGACTGGGCACGTAGGTACTGATTAAATAAGGCATGTTTCCAAACAAGCCAGCCAGCATCATAAACGCGGGTATTTTGTTCAAAAGATTCCATTGGCCGCGCGCCAGGCTGACAACCAGGACATAAGTCACCGCCCCTACCACCATGGAAAATGCCTTGCGCGCCCCCACACTTTCACTCCCCAGCAATTTCAGCCCGATGCCCTGTTTGAACCAATGGAAAAAAATCAAGGCCACCCAAAAACCCAAAAAAATAGAAAACATGACACAGCCAACATCAAACCACTCCTTTTTAAAAGCCACGCGCGAGATGAGAAAATGAGCAAACACCCCGAGAATCGCGAGCTCAAAGTAGCTGAAATTAACCGGAAGAAAATTGGCTATGCCTCCCATACCATAGCCCATGACAATCATAATCCAAATCACTCGGGAATCATAAGCCATCAAAAAAACTATCATGAAAAAACCAAAGGTAATGCCGATGGGTACAAAATCCTGATCGCAAATCAGAACACCAAAAACCAAGGCCAGCACCAAGCCCGCCAGGATGATTGTATAAACCGATAATCGCTGCAGCCAATATTCCATTGCTTTGACCCTTTATATCTTCCGGTTGCGGATGCTGGCGGGATTTCCTGCAGCCAAACTTCCCGCCGGCACATCCTGTGTCACCACCGATCCCGCACCCACGACAGCCCGGTCTCCGATGGTTACCCCCTTCAACACCAACACCCGGGCGCCGATGAATACGCCACGGCCGATTTTGATTCCTTTAGCACTGCTGAGATAATCCTCTTTCCAAGACCAGCCTTCGCCCCGGCTGTGAAAGTCGTTATCCACCACCATGGCGCCGGACCCCAAAATTGTACCCTCACCGATTTCTATAAAATCCGCCGCACACAATACAGCCGCACTGATTCCCGCGCCATCGCCCAGCTCAATACGCGCCTTGGCGGACTGTGTTCGCAAGACACTGGGCTGCGCGCAACCCAACGGATTGGACCGGAGGGCGCTATGGATGCGCACCCTGCGCCCCAAAACAATGCGGGAACCCGGGACCAGACTGAGCAGGGGGCGGCCCAAAAACAACACGTTCTCCGCACACTGCACACCCTTGAATTGCGCCTCCTTCTTCCATAAGACAGAGGGCAGGGCCCTGAAAAAAGCCAAAAGCAACCCGAGACTCCGGCTCATGGACTGTCGCAACATCGTGATTGATTATTAGGTATCCCATGGGAAATATCAATCATGGGTTCTGTAAAGGTAGCGGTCCTCTGCGATTTTCCAACCTACCTGCTGCCCGGCCGTACAGAAGGCTACTCCCCCACCCGGCATTACGCCACCTGGCTGCCCCAGCTTGCCAGTGAATTGGAGCAGGCGAACGGACTTGAGCTGCACTGGATCACTCTCGACCCCGCAGCGTCCAAGCCAGAGATAATCACCTGGAAAAAACAAACCTTCCACATTCTGCCCACCGCCACTACCGGTCGGGCCTTCACTTTGTACAGGCGGGATCGTGCCGCACTCTCCGCACTTCTGCAACAACTCCGCCCGGATATTGTCCATGGCTGGGGCAGTGAAGATATTTACGGCCTCGCCGCCGTGCTTTATGGGAAACGGCACTTGGTTTCCATGCAAGGCATTCTTTCCTACTATGCGCAGCGGACCCGGCTGCCAGCCCGCACCTACCTGCAGGTGGTGATCGAATTACTGATTTTCCGGAAAGCCCAAACCATCACCGTGGAAAGCCTGTGGGGCGCCGGAAAAATAAGACCCTGGACAAAAACAAACCAGATTGAACTGGTGGAATACGGCGCCGATCCCCTCTTTTTTGAAACCCCTTGGGAGCCTGATCCGTCACTGCCTGCCTGCCTCTTTGTCGGCAGCATCAGCCCCTTGAAGGGCATTCAGGATCTTGTGGACGTTTATAGCACATCCTCCCCTCCACCCGGGGAACTGTGGATTGCTGGAAATGACAACAGCCCGTTTGCCCTTCACTTAAAAAAACGCGCCACCCCGAACATCAAATGGCTGGGTCGCTTGACCCGACTTGAAGTTGCCCGTGCCCTTGCCAAAGCCTGGTGCCTCGCCCTGCCCACCCGGGCCGACACCTCGCCCAATGTCGTCAAGGAGGCGCGGGTCATGGGCCTGCCCGTCATCACCACCCGCTGCGGGGGACAGACAGCCTACGTAACCGATGAAAAAAATGGCTTCCTGATCAGGCCGGGCGACCACGCCCAATTGAAGGATCGTCTGCAATTTCTGCTCTCTGACTGTGCGCTGTGTCGGACAATGGGGGCTTGCCAACAGGAGGAACAGCGCGTCATACTTCACCCGTACGCAACCGCAAAAAAATTTGCTGAACTCTATCGAAATAGTCTTACCTGAACGGCCCCTTTTTTCCGCTCCTACTGCACAGAGCATTATCAGGCATGAAACTCAAAGAATGGTTGGGCACCCGCTACCCCCGATTTTACTTCAAACTTCTTTTGTCGCGCTCCTATCTCTCCATACCTGTCCGCAGCAGTCTGATCCGCCGTTATCTTGCAGGCACACACCAACCCAAGCTCCAGCTCGGTGCCGGTCGCAACCACATGTCTGGCTGGCTGAATAGCGACTACTTTGCCAAACACCCCAAATTCATTTACATCAACGTCTGCCATCCGTTCCCGCTTCCGGACGACGTCTTCGAACGCGTCTACAGTGAGCACATGATCGAACACATCCCTCAAAAAAGTGGACAGTTCATGCTCAATGAATGCTTCCGCGTCATGAAATCCGGCGCCCGCATCCGCATTGAAACACCCGATCTGGAAAAAATATCCAATTTGTATTCCACCCGGGATCAACTGGAATCACACCGCTACATCCAATGGCATCATCAGGAGTTTGCAGATAAAACCCATGCTCCCACCATTTGTTTTGCCATCAACAGCATCATGCGGAACTGGGATCACTGCTTTCTCTACGATGAGGAAATGTTGCGGCAAGCCCTGGAAAGGGCAGGCTTTGTAAACATTCAGCGTCATTCCTGGGGCCAAACCCATGATCCCGAATTCCAAAATATCTCCCAGCGCAGAGGTGTGGCTGCCACGGAATTCGAAACCCTGGCCATGGAAGCGGCTAAACCCTGAATACGTTGGGTTGAAGGGGGAGCAGATTCTGATTTTTGGAGTGCGGCAGTCCTCTGCCGCTTTCGGGCTGGTTCTGTAATGGGTGGTGATGCGGTTTAAGTTGAAAATTTAAGAAATACAATTCAATGCATGGAGCTTGTGCAGAGGAACTTCCTGTTTTCAGCGCTTAAACAGACCCTGCTCTGGCTGGGTGTTCAGCAGTCTCAACGTCCGCTCCGCCACCTCTCGGTATCCCGATTCTGATTTCCAAACTTCAGCGATTTTCACTGGATCCCGCCGCCCCGAGGTCCAAGCTTCCGCTTCCGCATTCAGGGCGTCCAGTAAATCCGCTGCCGTTCTCCGGCTGGCTATGGTTCCCGAACGGTTTTCAATGAGATAGGACGAGCCTCCGATATTGATCGGGCCCACATAACTACAACCGCAACACAACGCCTCCACTGTGGCATTGCAAAAACCCTCCCAGCGTGAAGCCAGAAAATGAATTTTGGCCCGACGATTGATTTCGCCGACTTTTTCCTGTGGCAAGGATCCATGCACATGGAAACGGGATCTCACGCTTGTGGGAATCTGATCCAGCAGCTTTTGGAATTTTTCCGATCCACGCCCCACCAGATCGAAAGACCAGTCCGGATGGATTTTTAAAAACTCCACCGCTGTTTTTAACAGCATGGGAAAATCCTTTTGGAAGCTGTCCCAGCGGGCCACGCTGACCATCCTGTTTTCCTTCGACGCTGCCGCATCATAATACATGTTGGAAGTCAGAACCGGATTGGAAATCTGCACCACATTGTTGCAACCGGGCACATGCCAGCCAATATGCCTGCGAATTCGCGCGGCAGCCAGCGGCGACTCCGCCACCACATAGGGCAGTTGTGCCATGGTCTCGGCCATGGGTTTTTCCATCGCGTTTGGCACATAGCGGAATAATAGATGTTTCAGAAGCGCGGGAACCAAAGACACCAACGGGTTTTGCCCGCGGTCGATGGCTCCACCCCAGGTTTGAACAAATGAATACCAAGGCCAGATCCGCGGGGTCCGCACACCGGAAGTGTCCAACCGCTCAATCACCCTCGGCGTCGCAGCCAGGGCAGCCTTGCGAATGCCGTCATAGCGCGGCGCACTCCACAAATTCAGCACAATCGCATCCGGCTCCTGTGATTTCCACCAATCCGGATTTCCCATCTCGACAACAGAGGCGAACAAGACCGGGCGACCGTCCGTGGATTTTTCGGCGGAATCACCCAACACAATCAATCGGGCATCCAAACCTTGTTCGCGCAAGGCCAGAACAATCAGACCCGACTCCCGCACCCAGAAACTGTCCGGCGGCACATAGGGAATGGGAATGGCAAACAGAATGCGGTTGAGAGGTTGATCGGGCATAGATTTTCAGGTTTGAACAATGGTTAAATGGAATTTTTGAGCCCAACCACTTCGACTTAAACTTGCTTCTTACACTGCGCCGACAGGTACTGCCGGTATCCTGCCAAGAGCCGGTCACCATAGTCCTGCCAGGTGTTTTTGATGGCCCCTTTTTTATAAGCAGCTTCACCCATGCAACGGTTGAGATCTGCGTCCATCGCCACGCGTAGCATCGCCTCCGCAATGTGCCGAGGATCACGCCCGCGCACAATATAGCCCTCCACGCCATCCTGCACCAGTGTGGTCGCCCCGCTCTCCGCACTGGCCAGGATCGGCAACCCAGCGGCCATCGCCTCAACAATCACACGGGCAAAGCCCTCTTCGCAGGAAGGCAGCACAAAAGCCGTGGACGTTTCCAATAACTTGATTAGTTCCGGATGGGTCAAATACGGAATGTGAGTGAAGCTCCCCTCCCACTTGGGTCTTTCTTTTTTGAAATCACACTTGTAGCCGCTGACACATACGAGCTCTGCATCCGGCAGCGTCCGTTTCACAATTTCAAAGGCCCGGAACAGATATTGGTACCCTTTGCGAAGACAGCTGCTACCGACACAGACGAAGCGCGGCTTTTCGGGCACGGACTTCCGTGGCTTGAACAGCGCGGTGTCCACCCCGAACGGGTTGATCAGGCATTTTTTCTCCGAAATGCCATTAAGGATCATGGAATCCGCCACAAAACGGGACGGACATAGAATCACATCCGCCCGTTCCAATTCCCGGTTCATCCGGGCAAACATCCAGCGCGGTATCGGCACCCTCTCTCCGGGGCGCCATAAATCACACTCACGCTGCCAATAGCCGTAATAGGTGGTGGGATGACTGTTCGGACAATCCAACACTTTCAAAGCCCCGGTTTTGTCCGCCACATCAAAGAACTCCGTGCCATACCCCATAATGGCCTGCACCACGTTACACGCAGGAAATCTTTGCGTTTTCAACCATTGTTTCCAGACTGGAAAAAAGGCGTAAAAGGCGCGTTCCAGCCAGATTTGCGGAGCCAGATGATAGAATGGCTTCATGGCCAGATGAAACGGCCAGCAGCGGTTATACAGCTCAGGGACGAGGCCCCCGCTGTTTTTATCACTGATCCACAACCCCGCCAGGCTGTTGCGGGCGGCAAAGGCCTTGGCGGTGGATGACAGGTACCAGGAACCGCAGGTTCCCAACAGCACCTTCAAATCATTTTCAGAATCGTTCATGCCCTCCACTTCATCCGGCATTGCTGCGCTTCCGGACTCAGTAATATCCCTTCAATCCGTTTCCAGTGCCGCGGCGGACGGCGCCCTGCCAGAAGCCCGGCAATCCAACCCGCTGCGCTGTACAGGTTTTTACAGTAGCGGAATTTTAAGTGCCGGAAACGATACTTTGAAAAAAATACCAGCGGTGGTATCAAGGCTACCGCCAGACGCCGTAAAAAATAACCCTCTGCCATCCGCGCTTCAGCAGCGCCATAACCATTCCGGTACAGTAATTTGTAATACGATTCCGGGTCCGGCCGACTGGTCCACCACACCACGGCAGCCGGATTGTATCTGATTTTTTTCCCGGCCAGGTGCAACTCGTGATTGAACAGAAAATCCTCGCCTGCCAGCGTCATCCATTCCGGATAACCGCCGACATCCTCCCAGACACGGCGACGAAAGGCTATGTTTCTCGAGGAAGGATAAAGCTCCGAAGCCTTCGTGGTTGGATGTCCTTCATATTCAAGAAGAAATTTTTGAAATTCATTTTCTGCCAGAACCAGCGAATTGCCTCCGGTCACATCCAGCGTTTCGTCCTGCCACAAATCCCTCGTTATCTCCCCGAACCAGTTTGCATCGGGAAAACTACCCGCATCCGTAACTACAACAATTTCTGCATTCGTCAGGACAATAGCACGATTGCGTCCCTCGGCGATGTTGCAGCGGCGCTGTTCCAGCTTCACGGGTAGTCGGCTCTGCACGGCCAGCGCCTGCAGGTTTTCCCATGTGCCATCCGTGGAACCCCCGTCCACAATCACCATCTCATCCGGCTGAACGGTCTGTCGGCAAATGGATTCCCACCAGCGGGAAAGATTATCCGCCTCATTATAAAGCGTCGCAATGAGGGCCGTTTTCATTCAACAAATTTTCGTGCCGCATTTTCCGGCGTCAGATACAAGACATCGGGCTCGATTTTTTCCCGGGGTACCAACAGAAAGTCCTTTAGGTTACGCAGCTGTGAAAAGTCCGCCGGATTCATGCGAAAAAAGCCGTTCTCCGTCACTGCAAAAGCGGCATAGTGGAGTTCCTCTATCATGGCCACGGTCTCCCGATTATTGACCCGTGATCCTCCTGTCTCCGAGTCTAATTCTGTAGTGGGCAGAATTTCACACATAATCCATGGCCGGCGATTGTGAATAAATTCCCGTGCGCCGCGCAGGACCCGCGCCTCGGCATTTTCCACATCTATCTTCATGCAGCATGGACCCTCCGCCAATCTGCGGCCGGCCGCAAATCGATCAACCGTGGTGCATTCGATTGCGAACGTTACCACTTTTTTCTCGTGTACCTGCCAGGAGTCTGCCTGCACTGTGGCGGTTTGTTCCTCCTCCAGCCCCCAATCATATACAGGCATGTACATTTTCGAGATCTCCACTGCATCACTGACACCGAGTTTATGAACATTTTCCACAGACAACCCATTGCCTTGGTGAAATCTGCGGTTTTTCTCCCAGATGGCGGGCACCGGCTCAAAGGCGTGTATTTCCAAGCCTGGAAAACGCACACCGGCATAGACGGCGTATATCCCTATGTTCGAACCCACATCAAGAAAAAGCTTGGAACGCCCGGCCAGCATGGCCAGCGCACGACTGGTGGCATTCTCATAGGCATCCGGTCCGTTCCAATAAAGCGGCGTAGCATAGTTCAGGCCCACCCCTTCTGCAAAATTCAGCTCTATATCCATAAAACGGACCGGGCCTCCGCTGACTATTAGTCGTTTGGCCACGCGGTCGTAATACTTCCATGCCCACCCGCGTGATTTTTGAAACCATGGGAAAAAAGCCCGCAGTGGGGAGCCTGCCCCGCATATGATATTTTTCATCGCGCTTGTGCGGCCAGCCTATCAGAAGCCATTCCTGCCCCTCAAACTATTTATGATCCACAGTCGCCAGTATTTGCCTTTGCCTCCGGGCGCTGCATAATCCAATGGTCATGGCCACAGACATCAATCGTCCCCCCACGGACTCCTTGGGGATGCGGCACTGGAAAGCTCTCTTATATGTTCTTTCCGTGGTCTTTCCGACCATACTTCGCACCAGACACCGACCGGTGATTTTCAATCGGGAATCGGGCATGGGAGACATTATCTGCACCATTCCCGCCGCGAAGGAATTGAGGAAGCGTCATCCCGGCGCAACCTTTCTGTATAACTGCCATGCGGACTTTGCCGCCGTGCCAAAATTGGCCGGTGTGGCAGACCGCGTAACCTCATGCAAACATATCGGTCTGGTTGGATACTGGTACCGGTTTTTGCTCGCTGGTTTTTACCATTTCGCGCACGGCGACGACACCCCCGGACAAGTGGCACGGGAACCGATGGTCATGGAATTCTGCCGCCAGTTCAACGTGCCCGTTGCAACCCGGCACCCCGAACTTCATACTCCGCCGGACACACGTGAAAGGGCCCGGTCTCTGTTGGCCGAAAAAAAACTCGATTCCGGACCCCTTATATTGCTTCACACCGGGCCCAGTTGGCCTGTGAAAGAATGGCCCGTCGAAAATTGGACCGCTCTGGTTTCAGGCCTGCACCATCACGGATTTGATTGCATCGCCCAGTTGGGAGTTAACCGCTATCTGATTTTTGACAAAGTCAATCTGGGACTTGTTCCTGATACTGTTTCACTGATTGGAGAGCTTTCTCTTGAAGAGTGTATTGCCCTGATTTCGCAGGCCTCTCTTTTTATCGGGATCGATTCCGGTTTGTTGCACATTGCGGCAAGCACACGAACGCCATCCGTGGGCATTTTTGGCTCCACCCAGCCAAAGTTTTTTTACACCGAGGATGAAAACTGTTCTTTTGCGTTCAGCTCAGTGGAGTGCGCTGGTTGCTACCACCGGCGACCCCTACTTCATTGGCACACCAACTGTCCCCACGACATTCTGTGCATGAAATCCATCCCAGTGGATGCCGTGTTGGATGCCTGCTTGAAAAAGCTGGTGGCTTGAGACTGAAAATCTCATAACGCTGAAGTTTCAAAATGCTTAAATTGAAAACTCGACCCCTTTAATTTAAAAAACTCAGCGGTCTCTTTGTAACAAGATCCTAGACCGGTCTGTCTTCCCCTCCGCCCGAAAAATCCTTATCCTCCACCAATGCCAGAATTCGCGCTGCCGCATCTGCTGGCACACTGATACGGTCGGAGGCAGCCCGGATGGTGTCACGCAGGCGCGCGTCCCATTTTTCTGTCAGTGGGGTGTCCATATAGCCGGGCGACACGCTGAACACCCGGATCTTGCGTGCACTGTATTCCACCGCCAGCGCCAGAGTGAATCCATGCAGAGCATGTTTGGCTGTGACATAGGCGGCAAATCCCTTGGGCGGCATTCCACTCACTGCGGACGTCAGCACATTGACCACGGTGCCGCCGCCCTTCTTCACCATCAGACGCAAGAGCGGTAAAGTACAATCCCAAGCTCCCTTGACCGCCACCCTGAAATTTTTTTCGAAATCCTCCCAACCCAGCTGGTGCATTGGTACGGGGGCAAAGGCGGCGCAGGCGTTATGCAACAGTACCAGACTTTCCGCGTCCTGGATTTCCTTACGATCCCATACGTCCGGCTCTACCGAACATACATCCTGCCGCAGGACGCAGCCGCCTGGCTTCAACCGATCCAAAGCGTTTTTTAATTCTTCAGCGGCGGTATCATCAGAGGAGTACAAAGCCACGACATAATAACCCGTACGTGCAAATGCCAGTGAAATCTCCCGTCCAAGCCCCTTGGTTCCGCCCGTTACCACAAGCGTCTTCATACGCCGTCCTCCGCCAACATGACCTGGGCCCGACCCTTGGCGGCCATCCAGTCGCGGGTACGGTTCGTGAACTGGAAATCCATCACCACCACCCGGCGCGCATCCAGTTTTTGCACCAGTTCCGCTTCCAAACGGAGGCGGTCGTTCAGGTAGCTGGGGTTGGAATACCGGATATCCACCGATAAAAGTAAACTCGCCTTTCCAGGGAAATGCATGCCGACAAAATGCGAGGCAAAGCCGTTCAGCAAAGTACCGTGCATGACGCGTCCCTTGAATCCGCGCGATTGCGCATAGGCGTCATCGACATGAATGCTGCTATGATCCTGGAAAGCCTTCAGAAAATGGCCGTACACTTCCGGAGTGATGACGTAGTCGTAAGACTCCTTCATGCCCACAGTCATATCTTCATAACGGATCAGGTGCGGCTCTGGTTTTATTTCACTCATATTTTCCAATTTCAGGCATCAATTCTAGCATTTCGAATTTTCGAGATCTCAATTTAAACCCTCATCACCATCCATTACTGAACCAGCCCAAAAGCGGCAGAGGACTGCCGCACTCCAAAAAAGACCTTCACTCTTTTCAGTTTCATTCTTGTACTTTAACTTGCGATTTGGGGTTTTTCTAGCGCAGGTGCTGAATAATATCTTTTATTTCTGGTAACGTATTGGCAAAGAAAAACAGACTGGCCGCAAAGTAGCTAAAGGTGGCTGTAACGGCGGCAGCACGGATGAATGGGTTCGAGTTGTACCGTTTGAATCCCTCCCGCCCCAGCCATTTTTTCAACCCAATGGTGTAATAATGAACGGTCACCACCCCCAGAGCCTGCATGACGCCGAACATCAGGTAATTCCACCCCACCCCGTGCCAGATGCCAATCAACAGAAATACGACAATAATTGTAGCTGCCACCGCATGATTCACATTCTCCGGCCCTAAAACCCGCGTCAGATATTTGGACAGCGGTGAAAACACCACATCGCGCATGTACTCGGAAAGCGTGATGTGCCAGCGGTTCCAGAAGTCCTTCATGTTACGCGCCGCCAGTGGATTATCGAAATTTTCCGCCACCGGGATACCCATCAGACCCGCTGCCCCGATGGCCATGTCGCAAAATCCGGAAAAATTGCAGTACAAATATAGATAATAAAAAATCGCGGCCACCGGCAGGTCTATCCAGTGATGGTAATGGTCGTCCTGCAGCAGCCCCGCATAAGTCAATCGCTGCAAAACACTGCCCAAAAAAAGATATTTCACCAGGCCCACCATCAGCCGTAACAGCGATCGGCCCTCCGGAATTTCGAACGGTACATTCTCAAAGGCTCTTTGATAGTTGCTGTAGGGGTTGATCGGACCGACTGACAGGGTCGGTACAAAAAAACAAAACCCGGCATATTCCCAGAAACCGGGCACTTTCACGATGCCATTGCGGGTCTGCAACACCAGGTGACTGCTGCGGAACGCCAGATAGGAGATCCCGACCATCATGGGAATGCCATGCATTGGAAATCGCAACACTACTCCCAATCGTATATACACCGATGAGGGCACATAACGCAACAACACCAAGGCGCCTACCGGCAGCAGAAAGGCCAGCCACGGCCACCACCCCTGCTTTCCCGAAAAAAGCCTCAGCGCGGCATACTGCAAAATCAGCAGGCCGAAATAAACCCCAAAGCGGACGCCCGGATGGGCGTTATTCCCGTGAAAGAAAAACCAATAAACCCCTGCCACATTAAGCATCCCGAACAACACCCGTCCGGCCGGTTTACGCCAATGCCGGACCAACACTCTCCCTGCCAGAATGTAAATCAAGAGCCCGCAAATCAGATTCAAATAATTCATGTCTCTAACTTCAGGCTTCAAGTCTTGTGCTTCAAGTCTCCGGCTCCGCTTTTCTTACTACCTCGTTTATCATTTCTACTTGTATTGCTTCTGCGTTTCAGAATTTCATCCCACTTCAATTTTTAGCTTAAATTTCAATAGCCCCCTTTACTCAGCTATCCCCAAAGCGGCAGAGGGCTGCCGCACTCCAAAATAATGCCTTCCAATTTCAAAATTTCTGCGTTTCAGAATTTTGCTTTCGTCGCTTCCCACTTCTTAATTAAAAATTCTCAGTGCCTTTGCGGTGAATGCTTTGCTTCAGCTTAAACTGAATTTTAGAAGCCCTGATATACAACCTTGCTGGTCAAAAACTCCCCGGGCGAAACCAGCACCAGCGCCAGCACCACCAGGCACAAAACAACAACCAGTACATAGAGCATGTATTCAGCGGCATGTTTCGTCGTCATACAGTTTCAGCAGTATGGGCAGCATCAGCGATGTAAAATAGCTCTGCCCGTTTTTATTGAAATGCACATGATCCCGGTACAGCAGACGAGCCTCCTCGGCCGTCATGCCTCCAAAAAAAACCGCCGGTGCTATTCCTACCAGAGCCACATCGCCCTGCAGCACCTCCGGCCAGAATTCCCTTTCATTAATAACAGTGGATTTCATGTCATCGGTGGTCGGAAGATGTAATAGAACCAGCTTCACCCCCTCCTGCCTGGCAAGTTTGGTAAATTTGCGTCCGAAATGCAGTTGCCAAGCCGGTACCGGCGAGCCTGAAAATTCAAATTTGGCCTTGGTGCCGGATGCATACACTGCCACCTGCGTTGACTTTCCGGTGGTCGGCGGGGTGTAGGCTGCAAAGGGGGCGTACCCACTGTATGAGGCATTGTCACTGAAGCCGTCATAAGCAGTCATGGAACCAAGCTTGGTTGCAATATCATCGGCATGATACATCTCCGCTACTGCCTTCATTTTTTCTGCGGTCAAATCAGGCGGGAGGTTGTGCCGGACCAGGCACAGTACATTTTTGGGCACCCCCAGAATAGCCGCAAAATAATAAGCCGCTTGGCGGTGCCACGGCAGACCCGTCAGAACCTGGCCGTCATCGGCCAGCCTGAACCAATCCGGAGCCAATGAATTGGGTTGGTCCAGCATTTGACACTCGTCATAAAATACAAGCATCCGCACCTTCCTGTGCCGCAACAGATCCTTGGTCATGAAATAAAGCGCGTCAAAACCCGCCCCTCCCCAGCCCATTGTACGCACCACCGCAGGTCGTCCGAGATTTTTACCCAATTCCCCCTGAACCCCGACTGTATCAATGGCGTGAAAAATCCGGGATGAGCCGATAAACAGAACGTCGATATCTCCCTTTTCTTCAAAAATCAGACGATGATGATAGGGGTGAGGACCTGTACTATCCCAGCCCGTCCAGCCGTAAATCTGCTCCCGCTGGGGGAGTATTGATTTATCGAGCAGAACCGGCAGGAGCAAAACCAGCAGCAGAAGCAGGATAAACGCTCCGACCTGCCGGAGAGAAGAAAATGCCGGGGACATCAGGGTTATTTTTCCTGGATGCGCTTAAGAATCAGATCGGCAAACTCCCCCACATTGCGGGTGGCTTCCACTTCACCGACACGAAAACGTACAGAAAATGCTTTTTCCACCGCCACCATCAGAGAGATGTGTGTCAACGAATCCCATTCCGGCACATCCTTGGCACTGACGGCCGGGGTCAGGACTACCGGATCCAAAAAAACCATGTCGAAAATGCCCTGTAATTTTGCTATGACCTCAGTTTGATTCATTTCGCTCATTCTGCACTTTTCTTGCAAAGAGACCATTGAATTTTCTATTTTATGGTACTGTCTCAGACAACGCTTCTTAAATCTTTCGACTTAATATAATACTCCCATTTCATTGACGCAGACTGCAATAGATTGCCTTTATTTCCGGCACTGTATTGGCAAAGAAAAACAAACTGGCTGCAAAGTAGCAAAAGGTGCCCGTAACAGCAGCGACGCGGATCAACCAGCTCTCATTGTAGGCCCTAAAACCCTCACGCCCCAGCCATTTTTTCAAACCTATTGTGTAATAATGCACAGTCACAACACCGAGTGCCTGGAGTACTCCAAAGGCGAAATAATTCCAGCCGACGCCATGCCACGTGCCGATCAATAAAAAGACCGCCGTGATCGTGATCCCCACGGCATGATTGACATTGTTCGGCCCCAGGATCCGAGTGAGATATTTGGATAGCGGTGCAAAAACTACGTCCCGCATGTACCCGGATAGCGTGATATGCCAGCAGTTCCAGAACTCCTTCATGTTCCGCGCCGCCAGCGGATTGTCGAAATTCTCCGCCACAGGAACACCCATCAAACCTGCTGCACCGATGGCCATGTCACAAAATCCGGAAAAGTTGCAATACAGATACAGATAATAAAAAACTGCTGCCACTGGCAAGTCGATCCAGTGATGGGGATGCTCATTCAATAAAAAACCTTCATAGGTAAGACGGTTGCAGATATTGCCTAGGAATTGATATTTGACCAGGCCCACCAAAATTCGCATGAGAGCGTCCGATGCCGGTATCTCTGTTCGTTCAGCTTTAAAAGCCTTACGGTAATTGCTGTAGGGGTTGATCGGCCCCAATGTCATCGTCGGTGTAAAAAAACAAAAGCCCAGATACTCCCACAGTCCTGGTTTTTTGATTATGCCATTCCGGACTTCCAATACAAGGTGACTGCTGCGAAAGGCCATGTAAGAAATACCCACCAAATAGGCGGACCAAGTGAGTCCGGGCCCCTCGGCCCCCACTATTTCTGGCTTCGCCTCCATGCAAAGGGGGATATACCTCACCGCCACCAAGAATAGGATCGGGGTTAAAAAAGCCAGCCAAGGTTTCCAGTCCGTCTGTTCTGAAAAGAGAAACAGTGCTAGATATTGTACAAGTATCAGTGCCAAATAAGCCGCAAATGCCGCATTAAAATGATCGGACTGTGCATAAAGGCAGAACCGGTACGTGGCGGCTACATTAAGTGTCGCATAAAGAAACTCACGTAGGGTGCCGTCTAGCCACCGAAGCAGCATCCGAGATGCCACTATGTAAATGAAGATCTCTAGAACGAATTCCAAGACATTCATCAAAATCCCTTGTAAACCAATGTCTTCTTAACAAAATCCGACGGCGATCCGTTAACCAGCGCCAGCGCGATCAGCGATACAGCCACCAGCATGACGTACAGTATCGCCTTAAGGTTTTGATCCAGCTTCATAAGTCTGCAACAGAATGGGCGTAATCAGCTTTGTAAAATACACCATACCATTTTTGTTGAAATGATTTTTGGTGTAAAAAAGCCGCGGCAACTCCATGTCATTGATGCCCGAATAGAGTTTTGACGGAGGGATTCCGATCATAGTCACGTCAGTCTGCAACGCCTTGGGCCAAAACTCACGCTCCCGCACCAGCGGTGTGTCAACCTGATCGTTGGCATATGGCGGCAGTAAATGCAAGAGTACCAGTCTCACTCCGTACTTCTGGGCCAAAGCGGTAAATTTTCTGGCGAAATGAAGTTGCCACGCTGGTGTGGCCGGACCGGTAAATTCAAATGCTTTCCTCGACTTTTCGGAATAAACGCAGACATCCCCGGCCCCGGCCCGGCCTGACGGGATAAAATCGACAAAGGGATCAGCTGGGGACATGTTTCGCTCCGTCGTTAATGCTCCCAGTCGTTCCGAAGAATTTCGGGAACTGTAAAAAGTTTTCCAGTGATTGTCCTCCGGGTTTACAAGCTCCTCTGCGTAGTTCGGCCGCAAGAGACTGATGAGATTCTGTGGCATTCCTAGGATGGCCGCAAAATAATAGGATGCACGGATCTTCAGCGGCAGGCCTTGAAGTGCTTCGGCATTTTCACCGTACCGAAACCAGTAAACTGCGGCACAATGCGGCTGATCATCCACACGGTATTCGTCATCAAATACAATCATTTGAACCTTGCGATGCTCCAACACATCACGAGCTATGAAATATAGTGCATCGAACCCCAGCCAAGACCATCCCAGTGTAAGCACTACGGCGGGACGGCCCTTTTTTTTACTCAATTCCTGTTGAACCCACGGTGTATCAATTCCGCTCCAGATCCTTGAAGACCCGATAAAAAGTATGTCTATGTCACTTTTTTCCTCGAAGATCTGATGACGCAGATGGTTGAAAGGGCCGAATCTCCAGGTCGCAAACGAGTAAATCTCTCCACGTGGCGGTAGATGGGACTTATCCAACAGCACGGGCAGTAATATCAACAACGCCACCATCAGCATGAAAGCCAACGCTTCTTTTTTTGAGGAAAAGGCGGGGCGCATCAGGACTCCTGCCGGATGATGCTTATTTTTACTGGGACCGTTTTCACCGCTTCCAAGTCTAATTCAAACTCGCGGATTTTCTCACTTTCCGAGGTCAGACTAAAACCCATGCGGGTGTAAAAGTCACGCACCATGTCATTCTTGGCCGTGGGCAGATAGACCCCTTCCAGCTTTGTGCAACCACGCTCCCGTGCCAGGCGCACCAGCTCATTCAACACCGTCTCCTCCACCTGCCGCTTCAGCACCCGACAGCTCATCAGCCAGGTGTCAATTTTCAGAGTCGTTCCCGACTTCTGTCCAATGACAATGGAAATCAAACCGTGGTCGCCGAAGCGGTCCTTGAGCCGCACGGAAAATCCCGTGTAATCGGAATCCTGCATCAAGGCCAGCAAATCTGCCTCACTGCGCCGCCGCGTGGTCAGGTTGAACTGGTTGCTTTTGTTGATCAGCTGTGACAGGCGCGGTACATCCACCGCTACAAATGAGGAAATCATGGCCTCCATGGCCAACGATTCCAGATAGGAATCCATGTCCGTGACCGAGGCCTCCAAAGTCTTGCGCCGAACCTCCGACTGGTATTGGCCGGTGCGGGCAGCGTCCTCTGCCGTGATGTTGCGCGGTTCGAACATCCGGCAATCCTGCAATTGCGCCACATAACCGGATGGATCAGGACCCAAAAGGATCGTCGCCACTTCCGGCGCAAACTGCCGGACGATCTCAATTTCCGCAGGGTTGTCATCCACAAACACAAAACTGTCCAGACCCAGATTCAGTTCCTGCGCCATCTGCCGGATATTTTCCGACTTCGGTTCCCAGTTGGCCTTGAAGGAAACGATATCATCCATGCGCAGCACCATCTCGGGATGTTTTTCAAAAACTTCTGCGGCTATGGCATAACCGTTCTTGCTGCAAACCGCCAGCAGCACTCCCCTCTGTTTCAGCGTGATGATGTATTTTTGAAAAGCCTTGAAGGCCTCGCCGCGCGGGGAGGTGTCGCCGATTTCTATCCCTTCCAATCCGTCATCGGCCACCACCCCACCCCAGAGTGTGTTGTCCAGATCCAGCACCAGTACTTTTTTGGGGGCGCTCCGGAACGAAACGATCAGTCGGGCCGCTTCGCGGGCCAACTCCACCAACAGGGCCGGTGAACAAGGCTGTTTGCTTTCAAACCAAGCCCGGTCATCGTGCGCTGCCAGTCCGCCACTGCGGTATGACAAAAATTCCAAATCGCATATATGCAGATAAGGGGGAGCTCTCAACCCCAGCTCCATGTTGACCCATTTGCGAAAGGTCCAGTCCGAACCCAGGACGCGGGAACGGTAGGGACCCAGATCATGCCCGGTGGGCAGCACGAAATTCGTCGTAATCACCTCCGCCTGGGTTTTTTCATGCACCTGGCGCACGAGATCGAGCAGGGAATCTGCCACGCGCCGCGCCTCCACCTCCTGTATTTCACGGGCATCTGTCAGATTGCCGGTGTACACACAACGCCGGGCCGGGGGCAGAAGCAAAACGACTTCCGGGGTGAATGCGTAAAGTCCGCTACCTTCATCCATGATTTCAGAAATATAATTGTCATAATCTCCCAGCCAGAGTGTGCAGGGATGGCCTTCCATCTCACAGAGATGTTCAAACAGTTCCCGGAAGGGGTACAAACTGTACCCACCCAGGATGGCCACTCTGGCTTCTCGTGGGACTGCGCCCGGCCGGGCCAACTCCCGCGCCACCGCCTTGCGCCGCAGGGTCGAAAGTATAAACAACTCGTCAAAATCCGCGGCCTCCCGGGTGAGTTTTTTTAACTGATCCCAGAACGCGCGGTCATTGGCCAACAGCAGTGTCTTCAGTTCGTTGATCTGCATAAAAATGTTTCAGGCTTGCCCCAGAGAACACAGAGATTTTCTTTTTCAGCGTTTCAGAATTTCAGTGTTTCGAAATTTCACCCGGCCATTATTGAACCATCCCCAAAGCGGCAGAGGGCTGCCGCACTCCCAAATTATCACAGACTTTCCAATTTCAGGCGTCAGGTTTCGAATTTCAAGTTTTCAGCATTTCAGAATTTCAGAATTTCAGAATTTCCAATTTCAGGTTTCGTTCTTAAACTTCAACTTAAATCGCCACCCTGCCAAGCATCTTTTTCACCAGCCGCACCAGGGGTTTCCGCAGCAGGTCGCGGTAATACCGCTCCAGAAAGCGGCTGATATAAAAGCGCCACGCATACTCCCGGCGCGCCGAGGACGTCAATCCGAGCGTACGATACTGCAAAAACAGATCCGCCTTCACCACTTTGGGGAAAACACAGCCGGCCCAATGTACAAACAAAAGAGGCCGTCCGTCCGCCGCCGTCACTCTGCCGGATGGCCGGTCATAGACAAAGGGCTGCCAAACCATACAGGAGGCGGCCGCTTCCGGCAGCACCTGATTCACATGAGCCACGCGGATTCCGGAGGTATCGACGACATAGTTTAGAAATGGCTGGTCGATGTGTTCCACAAACCCGTGCCGCACTGCGGCGGCCCCCCGGGAAATGCGGTCGATCTGCTCGCGGCTGACGACGCCCTTCCGGGCCACAAAGGCACCGGCATTGAAGCCCACCGAATGGTATTGGGCCCGCATCTCCGTTTCAAACGCCGGAGTGTACACATGCTCCATACAGGTGTCAAAATACAGGAAGTCCTCCTTGGATTTGACAAATGCCGCAGCCAAAGCATCCAGCGAAGACGTGACCACCACGTCGGCATCCACAAACAAAAAGTTTTCATACGCACCAAAGCAGGCGGCCCATTTGCGGAACATGCCTGCGCCGCGGGCCGACCCCATCACCCGTACAGCCAGTTCGTCGAAGTGTCGGCATTCGACCGGGTCCATGAGAGTGAACTGGTATTGGTCCTGCAATCCGCGCAGAACCCCCACATGGTCATCGTACGGGATCACCGTCAGCGGCAGCGACGGATTGGTGGCGCGGAAACTTTCCACAAAGCCGATGAACCATTCCATATAATAGTCATTGGCCAGCGTGTACACGCCAAAAGCTGCATTGGTATCAGGTTTCAAGTGTTCGGTTTCAGGTTTTCAGCGTTTCAGAATTTCAGTTTTTGTCTTCTGCCGGAAACTTCACCCTCGGATTGAACACCAATCCCCGCAACATACTGCAACAAAGTCGAAAAGCCACCGGTGCGCTGCATTTCTGAAATAAAACCGGCGTTTGCCTGATGATCATGCGGATGGCGGAGCGCAGATGGTACAGACGATACGTCGTGGTGGTGGTCCGGACGATATAGACCCAGTTGCGCAGGCCATAGGCGAACTTGAAGGCATTCTGATCGTTCAAATCATCCAAGGACCCACCCGTATGAGCAATGGTTTTATGCAGCGCCCGGCTGGACGGAATCAGGTATCCTTTGTAACGCCGACCGAGCCGCCGCGTGAACTCCACATCATCGGCCCAGATAAACAGAGGGGCCAGCGGCAGACCGCACTCCTCCACTGCCTCACGACGCACCAGCAGGGAGACAAACGAACTGCTGCGCACCGGCTCAAAAGGATTGCTCAGGCAACTTTCGACAGGCAGGTCACTGGCTAATTCCGGCCGGTTAAGACTGTGCAACGTACCGTCCGTCCAACGCACCAGGCTGGCCAAAAATCCGGTTGCGGGATCGGTGGCAACTGGCGATTGCAAAAGCTGTTCCAGGCAATCCGGATCCGGAATGGTGTCGTCATCCATGCACCAGAACCAGTCGTGACCCTTGGCAAAAGCGGCTTTGATGCCCGCGCATTGCCCGCCGCTGC
>Ga0209698_10001638_pt1 | contig 25782 bp, 23 predicted proteins | sample LitLauG_LLR_2012_FD_187203 | JGI IMG/M metagenome (GOLD analysis project Ga0209698, IMG submission 187203) | Freshwater sediment microbial communities from Pennsylvania, USA - Little Laurel Run_MetaG_LLR_2012 (SPAdes) (version 2) | ecosystem: Environmental > Aquatic > Freshwater > Creek >... | reverse complement strand
GGATCGGAGTTCATCAACTGGCACTTGCAGCGGTGGTGTGATCGAGAACAGATCCAGTGGACCCGGGGGCGGCCGTACAAGAAAGATGACAACGCCCACCTCGAGCAGAAGAACTGGACGCATGTGCGCAAGCTGCTGGGCTGGGAGCGGTATGACTCGCAGGCGGTGGTGGAGGCGATCAACGCGGTGTACCGGCAGGAGTTGCGGCTGTGGAGGAATCTGTACGAGCCCTCGGTGAAGCTAGGGAAGAAAGTTCGTGTGGGTTCCAAGTTGCGCCGCGTTTACAGCCCAGCGCAGACTCCGCTGGAAAGAGTGCTGGCCTCCGGGCCAGCGGACGCGAAACAGGTAGCACATCTGAAGAAGCAGCGCTCGACGCTGGATCCGTTTGAGCTGTCGAAGACCATCGATGGCAAGCTGGAGAGGATTTCTGCTTTGGCCAACCGACGGCTAAGTCCGAAGATCGCTAGTTCGCGCAGCGCAAGGGCTGTGGAAAAGACGCGAGATGGAAAAGTCCAAAAGCAGGACTTTCCCACCGCGCTTGGAAATCCCGAAAAAGCGCGGGATTCCCACTTTCCCACAGCCCCGGCGGCGGCGGTCATTCGGTTACATCTCTTATGTCTCGACAGCAACGGCCTCGGTTACATTCTTAAATGGCTTGACGCGGAAAGAATGTGCCCGCCTTCGCAAAGGCGCCGCCGTCTTCGTTGATCTTCTTCGCGGCCTTTGCGGTCCTTAGCGCCCTTCGCGGCTCAGGCTTCTGACCTTTTCGCGCCGGCATTCAGCACTTTTCCACAGCCGTCCACAACAAAAAAAGCCGTTCCTGTGACGAACAACCTTTACTGAGGATATGGAAAGCACAAACTTAGATCGTGCGCCAAAACGTTACTCAGAAATCCGGCAACTCGATCGACCCGGCCAGCGGTTCAGCGCCTTCCGCTAACTCCTTATTTCGGAATATTTTGCGTGTAAGTCCTTGCGCCCCAAGATTTTGCCGAAGAGGAGGGATACCAGGAGCGTCTAAGGTTCAAGGAATCATAGATTTGCAGAAGTTCGATATGAAAAAATTGTGCGATATATACCCCGCAACCGACGACGGCTTGGAAAGGGCACGGCTTTGTAGAGGGTTGCGGAAAGGCTCGCAAACGATTGGGGCGCTGTGGAAGAGCGGCCCTGAAGGGCCCCGTAACTCGCATTGAACCAACATGGGCTTTTAGCCCCTGCGGAGCATCAGTGAATGGTCTTGGTCTTGCGCGACATGTAATCCATCAGCAAGTACTGGCCCAGCGTGTAGGGAGTGGTGAAGTAAGCTTTGCCGCGGCACATCTCTGTGACTTTCTGTACGAACTGCACCAAGCCATAATCAGAGGCCAGCATAAAAGTATTGATCAACACGCCGGCGCGCTTGCACTTCGAAACCTCTTCCAGCGTCTGACTCACCACCAGCGGATCAAGCCCAAAAGCATTCTTGTAGATGCGCCCGTCTTCGAGCGTCAGCGCCGACGGCTTGCCGTCGGTGATCATCACGATCTGCTTCATGTCTTTGCGTTGCCGCTGCAATATCCTCTGCGCCAGCCGCAGCCCCTCGCGCGTGTTGGTGTAGTATGGCCCAACCTTCACACGCGCCAGTTGCGTGAGCGGAACCTCTTCCGCCGAGTCGTGAAACAGCACGAGCGACAGCGAATCTCCGGGATACTGGGTGCGAATCAGATGCGACAATGCCATCGCGACTTTTTTCGCCGGCGTGAAGCGGTCTTCCCCGTACAGAATCATCGAGTGCGAGCAGTCGAGCATGAGCACCGTCGCGCACGAAGACTGGTACTCGCACTGATGCACCTGCAGGTCGGGGTATTCGATATTCAGCGGCAGTGTGAGCCCTTCACGCTGAATCGCGCTCGAGAGCGTGGCCGTGATGTCGAGGTTCAGCGTGTCGCCGAACTCGTAGGTCTTGGCCGATCCGCTGGTTTCAATGCCGGTGGCCAGATCGCGCGTGTCGTGGCGTCCAAAGCTCGACTTGCCCAGCGAACCGAGCAGATTGCGCAGCGATTTGAAACCCAGGAAGTCGAGACTCTTGTCGGTGATTTCAAACCGCGCCTGCTGCGCCTCGCCGGTTTGTCCGCCAACGCCGGCAGGCCGCGACGGGTCCGGCGGCTGGTCGATCGAAATGTAGTCCTCCTGCTGCATGCGCTCGATGAGCTGCTCGATTAGTTCGTCGAGTTGCCCCTCCGCCTGCATGCGCTCAATCTGCTCCCGCAGATTCTCGTCGAACGATTCCCCGTCCATCAGTGCCTGCTCGATGGCGCGCTTGAGCTCGTCGAGCGTTTGTTCGCCCTCCGGCATCTCGTACCACATCGAATCCTGAAAGCCACTCCGCAGCAGGTAATCGGAGAGCGCGCTGAGCAAATCCTCCAAGCTCATCTCGCCGGCAGGATCAGGCACGTATTTGGAGTAGCGAATACGTTTCATTGTCGTAGAGACGTGGCTTGCTACGTCTCTTGCGAGCAGCATAACGAATGGTGGTACGAGACGTTGCTAAGCAACGTCTCTACATTAGTTAAATTGGCGTCTCTGCCGGTACGGCCGCTCGTCCGGCTCGAAGGATTTTTCGCGCGCCGGTTCCGGCTTCTTCTCGCCCGCCTTGAAGATGCGCTCTTCGCTGCGCCCGATGCGCTTGTGCGCGTGCAGACCTTCGAGGATGAATTCGGCCGCCGACACCTGCTGCTCGGGGCTTTCTTTCTGCGTGACACCGAGAGGGCCAAGCTTGTCAACCAGTCCCTGGATTTCCTTCAGATTTTCCAGCGCTTCTACCGCAGGCACTGAGTCCGACAATTGAATTTCCCCGCCCAAGTCAAACCACTGCACGATCTGCTGCATGTTGGCGCCGGTGTAGTACTCGTCGTAGGTCTTGGCAATCGCCGCGCGGATTAGCTCACGGCTCACATGATCAGCGCCCTTCACCTCGCCCTCATATTCCAGTTCGAGCTTGCCGGTGATCGCGGGCAGAGCGGCATAGACATCGCTGATTCGGGGCACCACCATTTTTTCACCGTTCCGAATGGCGCGCCGCTCGGCGTTCGAGATCACGTTCTCCATAGCGCTGATCGGCAGACGCTGGCTCACGCCGGAGCGCTTGTCGATCTTCTTGTCCTCGCGCGCGGCGAAGGCGACACGCTCGATCACTTCCTGCACATAATTCGGCAAGTGCAGAGGGTGTCCGTTGCGCTTCGTCCACGCCTCTTGCGCGGTGATGGCAATCCCTTCGTCCACGGTGGCGGGGTAGTGTGTGCGAATCTCGGAGCCAATGCGATCTTTGAGCGGCGTGATGATCTTGCCGCGGGCGGTGTAGTCCTCCGGATTGGCGCTGAACACCAGCGCCACGTCGAGCGGCAGGCGGATCGGGTATCCCTTAATCTGTACGTCGCCTTCCTGCATGATGTTGAACAGGCCGACCTGAATCTTTCCCGCGAGGTCAGGCAATTCGTTGATGGCGAAGATGCCGCGATTGGCACGAGGCAAAAGGCCATAGTGAACCGTCATCTCGCTCGAGAGTTCGTGTCCGCCGCGAGCGGCCTTGATGGGATCGATGTCGCCGATCAGGTCGGCGATAGTGACATCAGGAGTTGCGAGCTTCTCGACGTAGCGGTCGTCTGGCGAAAGATATGCGATGGCGGCCTCATCGCCGAGGCGCGCAACCTCCTCGCGGCAACGGCGGCAGATGGGCGCGTAAGGATTGTCGTGAATTTCACATCCAGCAAGATAAGGCATGTGCTCATCGAGCAGCGTCGTCAACGCCCGCAGGATGCGGCTTTTGGCCTGGCCGCGCAGCCCCAGCAGAATGAAGTTATGCCGCGAAAGAATCGCGTTGACGATCTGCGGCACGACGGTGTCATCGTAGCCGACTATGCCGGCAAACACGGGAGCATCGTGACTATCGCGCAAGCGGGTGATCAGGTTGTCGCGCAGTTCGTCCTTGACGCGGCGCGTCCGCGAACGCTCTTCGGAATAAACGCTGCGGCGCAGTTCGCCCAATGTCCGCGGACGACTCATGACCGAACCCCCCAGGAACCAACTTTCCCCGATTATACGCCGCTGGCGACGGCGTGTTCTGAAGCATCGTTCACTTGCATCAGCGCACGTGTCCATTCCCGCCGGCCTTCTCCCGCGCTCGAGCCGCGCGCTGTAGTCCCGGTAGAACATTCTCCAGATAGCTGGCGAGTTCCTGGATTCTTTCGGCTTCCGAATGCATGGCAAGCAGCTTTTGTTTGAAATCGAGATCGAGGGGCAGAGAGCCCGCGAGATGAAACGAGAGCGAGCTCTGATCGGCAGCGGAAAGATCCTGCACCGCGCCGGCCAAGCTCAGAATGTCGTGGTGGAATTGGATTGCGCGCGTCTTTTCTTCTTCCGAAGGCTCTCCCGCCTCATCGGGAACAAACAACACCTCGGCGCGCAGGAAGGGCCGCTCTTGATTGAGCTCGAGCACTTCGAAGCGCTGGCGGCCCTCCGCCATCAGGTCAAGACGGCCGTCGGGATATTTCTTGGTGACGCTGATGATCTCAGCGGTGCAACCGATCTCGGCGATGCCCTGGTCGAGGGCGCGAATGACGCCAAACAGCGTCTCGTTCGCCAGACACTCTCCGATCATTTCCTTGTAGCGTGGCTCAAAAATGTGAAGCGGCAGCGGTGTGCCGGGGAGTAAAACAACCTCCAGCGGAAACAGGGGAAGAAGTGCCACAGGTCTCCAGTTCGGGAGCGCACGGCAGTCGAGTTCTCCGATTGTACGCTACCCTCTCCCGCCTTGACTTGCCGCTTTGCAGAGAATAAAACCCGAGCATGGAACTTACAGGCCAGGTTGTGGTCGTGACCGGAGCATCGATGGGCATCGGCGAAGCGATTACCATGGCATTTGCCAGGGAAGGCGCGAGCGTAGTGATGCTATCGCGCGATGCGGCGCGAGCCGAGGCTGCGCGTGCCCGAGTAGGGCTTCTCGATCGCACGGTCGCGCTTTCCTGCGACGTGCGCAACTCCGAAGAAATCGACCGCGTGCTGGCGCTTACGCTGCACCACTTCAAGCGCATCGATGTGTGGATCAACAACGCAGGTCACGGCTTGCTCGATTCGGTCGCGCAGATGGACATGTCGGCCTGCCACGAAATGTTCGATACGAATTTCTTTGGCGCCGTGTCGGCCATGCAGGCCGTGATTCCGGTGATGCGCCAGCAGTGCGGGGGAACGATCATCAACATATCGAGCGTAGCCGGCCACATCCCGATGCCGTTCCACGCTGCCTATAGCGCGACCAAGTTTGCGCTCAATGCGATCGGAAAGGCTGCAGGCGTGGAGTTGAAAAAGGACGGTATTCACGTGCTGACGGTTTGTCCCGGTTATGTAAGAACCGCCTTCGGCGAAAATGCGGTTCAGGGAAGGGAACTGAAGCGCGTGCGACCGCCTTCGGTGCGCGGCGTCACGGCTGAGCGCGTGGCGCGTGCCACTTTGCGCGGATATCTGAAGGGGAAGCGGGAAGTGATTGTTCCATGGGCGATGCACCTGCCCGTGAAGGTCTATCAATTATTTCCGGGCGTCGTGGAGTGGGCGATGGGAAGGATGGCGGGGTGAGCGAGTCTCCGATCTGAGACTTTGATTCCCGCTGCAATCGGCAATCAAAATCGCAATCACCACCCATATTGAGTTGGCCCCCATTGACTTGCGATTCGAGGATTGTCATTCCGAGCGCAGCGAGGAACCTGCTGTTAGCCGGCGCCAGAGAACAGCAGGTTCCTCCTCGCATTCGCTCGTCGGAATGACAGGGCTCGGGGTGCGCCTAACTCCGTCAGCATCGCCCCCATCTCCGGGCTCGACTCAGGGTGCGCCTAGCTCGCCCAGCATGGCTTCCATTTCCGATTGCGCGTGCAGATTCCCCGTGCGCCGCGCCGAAGCGATCCCATCCTGCAGCATCTTCTTTGCTTCGTCGCCTCGCTCGGCGCGCGCTAACGTCTGTGCGGCCATGAAATATCCAGCGGTGTAGTCGGCGTGGTTTTCGAGCAGAATCGCGAACTCGGCTAGCGCCCGGTCGAAGTCGCCTTGCTTGGAGTACTCCATGGCGAGCCCGTATCGAGCGAAGGCATCCTTCGGATTCTCCGTCAGAATCTCGTTGAGTGCAGCGATTCGGTCCATGTGACCAAGCCCTTGAGAACGAGATTACTACAAACTCGCAAAGCGGAACTGGTCACACCCTTCGTAACTGATTACAATGACGAGTCCCGACAATTGCGCAATCTGAGGCAGACGAATTGGCCTGTCCGTACTTCATGCCGGTGGAAAAACTGGAGGGTGGCACCTGGCCGCATCCCTCGCGGCTGCCGCTGGGATGTGGATGGCGCGGCCACTGTACCGCTGCGGGTCATGAGAACGAAGCCCCGCCGCAGAATATTCTCGAGACACTTTGCAATCTTGGCTATGCCAGCAGTTGTTCCTGGGCGCCGCGGGAGCGGGCATGGGATGCGGTGCGCTTCGCGGTTGTAGCTCCAACCGAGACCAACAATCGACCGGAGAGTGCAGGCGATTTCGGTCAGATTCCACCCACGATTCGCCTGATCTATGTCTGCGAGCGGAGCCATCGTCCGGTGGAACGAGGGGAGGTCGAATTCGACCCGCAACGCTCCCAGTGGCTGCGGCGGCACGACGACGCCCGTGTGCAGAAGATGGCCGAGTGTTTTCTGGAGTCGTTTCTGAAGAAGAAGTCCTGACGAGAGCGCCAGGGACGAGGAAAAAATATCATGACAGACGATACGCTGGTGCCGCGGCCGGTACGCGATTCGCAATCGGAGATGGCCGAAATCGTATTGCCCAACGATGCCAACCCGCTCGCCGCTCTACTAGGCGGGCGCCTGATGCACTGGATCGATCTCGCCGGCGCCATGGCCGCGCATCGCCACTCGCGCAACTACGTCGTGACCGCCTCGGTCGATCACATTGACTTTCTGGTCCCAGTGCGAGTGGGCGACCTGGTCATCCTGCGCTCGTCGGTGAACCGCGTCTTCCATACGTCGATGGAAGTCGGGGTCAAGGTCTTCGTCGAAAACTATATTGCTGATACCGCGCAGCATGTGGGCTCGGCCTATCTGACCTTCGTGGCCATAGACGGAACGGGGAAACGCTTGAAGCTCGCGCCTGTGGTTCCGGAGACCGACGAGCAGCGGCGCCGCTACGACGACGCAGGCCGTCGCCGCGAGATTCGGCGCGCGGAAGTCGAAAGACGCCGCAAGGCTCACTGAATCCCGGCGGTCTCGGCCGCACCAAAAAGCGTTAACGCGAGAACGTTTCCGAGCGCAGGCAAAATTTGTTATGGACAGCGCCCTCTTAGTGCATCGCCTCCATTTCGCCTTCACCGTTACCTTCCACTATCTCTTTCCGCAGTTGACCATGGGGCTGGCGCCGTTGATCGTGGTGCTCAAAACGCTCGCGCTTCGGCGCAACGATGAGACCTACCACTGCGCTGCACGCTTCTGGGCGCGGATCTTCGGCATCAATTTCTTGCTCGGCGTGGTGACTGGGATTCCGATGGAATTTCAGTTCGGCACCAACTGGTCTCACTTCTCGCGTTTCGCCGGAGGCGTGATCGGCCAGACGCTGGCCATGGAAGGCGTGTTTGCCTTCTTTCTGGAGTCTGCGTTTCTAGGTCTTTTTTTGTACGGAGAGAAGCGGCTCGGCCGGCGCGGACACTGGTGGTCGGCGGTTGCGGTGTTTGTCGGATCGTGGCTTTCCGGATTTTTCATTATCGCTACGGATGCGTGGATGCAGCATCCGGTGGGCTACGCCAAGGCCGCCGATGGATCGGTTCAACTCGCGAGTTTTTGGGATCTCGTCCTGAATCCGTGGGCGTGGTGGCAATACGCACACAACATGAGCGGCGCCGTGATCACGGGCGCCTTTGTCATGGCCTCAGTGGGCGCGTTCTATCTGCTGTGGGCCAAGTTTGTGGAGTACGGACGAATTTTCGTGCGCGTGGGAGTCGTGGCTGGGCTGATCTTCACCGTGCTGCAGATGTTTCCCACCGGCGATGGCCAGGGCCGCCTGATTGCAACCAATCAGCCCGTCACGCTCGCTGCCATGGAAGCTCTTTTCGCCAGCCAGCCCGGAGCGCCCATCGTACTGATCGGACAGCCCAACGTCGATGAGAAGAAGATCGACAATCCGCTGATCGTTCCTAATGCGCTCAGCTTTCTGACCTATCGCGCGTGGAAGGCCGAGGTCAAGGGGCTTGACGCATTTCCCGCGGATGAGTGGCCGACGAATATTGCCCTGCTTTATTTCAGCTATCACATCATGGTCGGGCTGGGAACGGTCTTCATTGCGATCGCGGTCGTGGCGACGTTCTTGTTGTGGCGCGGCAAATTGTTTTCCAGCCACTGGATGCTGTGGATTCTGCTGCTGGCCCTGCCGTTTCCCTACATCGCAAACACTGCCGGATGGATGACCGCGGAGATCGGTCGTCAACCCTGGCTAGTGTACGGATTGATGCGCACGGCCGACGGTTACTCGAAGACGGTCTCGGCGGGTAATGGCATGTTCACGCTGCTGGGGTTCATGGGCATGTACACGGTACTGGGGATTCTGTTTCTGTTTCTTGTGCGGCGCGAAATTGAGCAGGGGCCGGAGGGCGAGCCGGCAGCAGGGCACTAAGCGTCACAAATCGTCCCTTCCCGGTTTGTCATTGAACATGGTCACTAGATTTGTCATCCCGAGGAGCGCAGCGACGAGGAACCTGCTGTTCTGCCGGTGCGAAGAGAGAAGCAGTTTTCTCGCTTCGCTCGAAATGACAACGAAACGATTGGGTGTCAGTTTGGGTGTCAGTGAGGATGGGAGAGGATTTTATGGAAACTCTCTGGTTCATGATCGTTGCGGTAATGGTCGCCGCCTACGTGGTGCTGGATGGTTTCGATCTCGGCGCGGGCGTGATCTATCTCGGCGCCGCCCGCACGCCCGAGGAGCGGCAAAAGATCATGCGCGCCATCGGCCCGGTGTGGGACGGCAACGAAGTCTGGCTTCTGGCCGCCGGAGGCACACTCTTTTTTGCTTTCCCGCTACTCTACGCCTCCAGCTTCAGCGGTTTCTACTTGCCGCTGATGATGGTCCTGTGGCTGCTGATGCTGCGCGGCATTGGCATCGAACTGCGCTCGCACATGGAGAATCCCGTGTGGCGCGGATTCTTCGACTTCATATTTTGCGTGTCGAGCGGGCTGCTCTGCATCTTCTTCGGCGCTGCCTTGGGAAATGTGGTGCGCGGCGTTCCTCTGGGCGCCGACGAATATTTCTTCGAACCCCTATGGACGAACTTCCGTGTCGGCACGAATAACGGCATCCTCGACTGGTACACGGTTCTCACCGGAGTAATCGCCCTGGTCACGCTGACCGCGCACGGGTCTTTATATGTTGCGGTCAAAACGGAAAACGATCTGAACCTCCGTGCTCGTGCCGTAGCGCTTTGGGCCTGGCCGGTGCAACTGATCTTGACCATTGTCGGACTGGTCGCGACCGTCTACATTCGCCCCAGCGCGCTCGACAACTACAAGCAGCATGCCATCGGATTTCTGATTCCCGTGGTCGTGTTCGGCTCGCTCGCCGCTATGATCTATGCTATGCGCAAGCGCCGGGACTCCGCGGTGCCTCACCTGGCGATGGAAAAGCTCGCCTTCGTCGCCTCCGCCTTTTACATCGTGGGAATGCTGGTGGGGGCGGCTTTCGCGCTCTATCCCGTGGTCCTGCCGGCGAGCACCGATCCCGCCCGCAACCTGACTATCTACAACACCGCCGCTGGCCACCACGGCCTGAACGTCGGATTCACCTGGTGGATTCTCGGCATGCTCCTCGCCCTCGGATACTTCTTCTTCGTATTCCGCATGTTCAGGGGTAAGGTGCGGCTGGAGGGGGGAGGATACTAGTGGCCGTTAGCGGAAGTAGCAAAGCTGCGCGGTCCAGCCGCGCAGCTTCATGGGCTACCAGATCAGCATGACGTTGCCGTTGTAAGTTTCATTGGTGCTGCTGTTGTGGACATGGAAGCTGGTCGCGTTTGTCACCTGGAGGTCCACAAGGTGGCCGAAGTCAATGAACGCGATGTGGGTTCCCGCGGTAGGGCTGAAGCCCGCGGTAAGCCCGCCCTTATTGCTTTCGAATCCATTCCACACCAATTCGCCGTCAACGGTTGAATTCACCACGGTCACGAGGCTCGATCCAACATTGTCGCAGTGGCAAGTGACCCCGGTTTGATCAGCCACGATCAACACCGGGCGGTCCGCAACGGGTGTGATACTTAGGCCATTGGTGCCAGGCGCAAGGCCATAGGTGAGACTCACAGCGTTAGGGGTGGAGATAGTTTGGACAGCGTGCCCGAGGACCGCAAGAGTCACAGTGACAACAATTGCAGCCACCACGTACCTAGCCGGACGAACAAAGTTACGACTCAATAGCGTCATTGTTTTCTCCTTTTGCGAATCGCCCTCGAATATGCAGAGAGATCAGAGCCACGCAACTTCTGCGCTCGCGTCCTCCTATCACTTCACGATTCGAGAACTGGTCGAAGCCGCCTGGCTTCCGTCCACAAGGTCAGATTGGGTCGAGCGCTTTCCAAAGAGGACCTTGCCATAACAAAGAGCCAAACCGAGAGCACCTCCGAGAGTCAAAGCGCCGGAAAGCCACTGCATGCGTCGCGCCCGCGCAACAATCTCAACAGGCCGAATCTCCGAGGAGTTCGACGTAAGCGACGGAGGCAGCACAAACCGGCTGTCTTTGATTGTCAGATGGGGAGCAGATACCTGGATCAGCAGTCCCGCGGCGAAGAGCGCCCAAAAGAACACTTTGCGCCACCGGAGCAGCGGGCTGAATTTATCCTCGTCCACGGCCTGGACCAATGCCCCCCTTGAGCCAGACGCATTAAGGATCGGCGTCAGCTCCAAGCGCTCGATTGAATAGAATTACCCCGTACTTCGGAATAGATCCGCACGTTGCCCTATGTGGGGGGAAAGGCGGGCAACAATGCGTGCAAGCATACAGCGATATTTTCAATTGTCAATATGATTTACTCGTCCGTTCGCGGGTTCGTTTCATAAACGTAGCCCGAACTCCTTGTTCCATACCCCTCTTTCCGCTGTGGCAGGTTGAACCCAGGGGACTTCCAACGATCTGTGCTGGCGCGGTCTAAGACCGGCCGACCGTCAGTCGTAATTTGCACCTACGCGAGAAGAGTCTTTTTTCTTCATCTTTGCCGAAATCAGCAAGATTTCACTACGAATCCTAACCTGCATGGTGCTCGGACGCCCTTGGCTACCCTGTCAGCATCCTGGTCAGCCTGTATAATCAATCGTTGGGTTCTGCGCCGTCCTCCCAATTCCTATCTGGAGCCTAATTCTTTGAACGCACATATGCCGCATCAGCATGGACAAGGCCCAGCGCAGCAGGGGCCGCAACCGCTGCCGGGAGTTGACGCCATCATCGCCGTGGGATCGGGCAAGGGTGGCGTGGGCAAGACCACGCTGTCGGTGAACCTGGCCGTCGCGCTGGCCAAGATGGGACACAAAGTGGGCCTGCTCGACGCCGACGTCTACGGCCCCAATGTTCCGCTGATGCTGGGCGTGAACTCGCAGCCGCGCATGGTCGGGGACAACCGCATCGAGCCGCTCGAAGCCTTCGGCGTGAAAGTAATTTCTGTCGGATTTCTCAATCCCGGCGACAAGCCCATCATCTGGCGCGGGCCGATGCTGCACCAGATCGTGCGCCAATTTCTCGGCCTGGTCGAGTGGGGACATCTCGACTACATGGTCGTCGACCTGCCGCCGGGCACGGGCGACATCGCGTTGTCACTGGTGCAGACCGTGCCGCTGACGGGCGCGGTTGTGGTCTCGACCCCATCGGACGTTTCGCTGCAGGATGCGCGCAAGGCCATCGAAATGTTCCGGCAGATGAAGGTGGACGTGGTCGGCGTGGTCGAGAACATGAGCTACTTCGTTTGCCCGCACTGCCAACACGAGATTGATATCTTCTCCCGCGGCGGCGCCGAAAACATGGCCAAGCAGTTTAGTGTTTCGTTCCTGGGTAATATCGCCCTTGATCCCGAAGTGCGCAAGTCTGGCGACGGCGGCAAGCCGGTCGTGCTGGAAGGCGAGAACTCGCCTCATGCCAAATCGATCTACGAGTTCGCGCAACGGGTGGTCGACCGCGTGGCGGAGATCAAGTCCAACGCCCCGGCCAACGTGATTCAGATTCAGTAACCGGACCCTCACAGGGTATTTCTCTGTGGTCCCCTCTGTCCTCTGTGGTTATAGCTTTTGAAATCGCGCCAGGCGCCAAACCGGATTTGGCTTGCGCTCCTTCAGAATCAACTCCGCCATCATCTCGCCAACCGCGGGGCCGTGCTTGAATCCGTGCCCTGAGCCGCCGCCCACTAGCCAAACGTTCTCCATTGCCGGATGCTGGTCGAGGATGAGGTGACTATCCGGCGTCTGCTCGTACTGGCAAACGCGAGTCTCAAGGAGCGGCGCGCCCTTCAGAGCAGGGAAGCGGAAGGCGACGTATTCGCGGATATCGGCGAGAGTCTCCGGACTGACGGCGCGCTCACCGGCCGTCGGATCGAAGATCGGTCCATGTGTGTCATCGGCGATCTTAAAACCGCGGCGATCGCTGCCCGGGATGCCGTAACGGAAGCGTCCCCGATGATCGGCCCAGACTGGCAGATGCGCATCGCTGAAACGAGCATCACCCGGCGGCGTGCCGAAGAAGAAAACATCCTGCTTGGTAGGCTGAACCAGGTCGCCGATGGCCTGAGGGAACAGTTTCCCCAGCCACGGCCCGCAGGCAAAGACGTAGCGATCAGCCTTGGGTCGCGAACCGTCCGACAGTCTGATACGGTCGAGCGACCTGCTCTCCAGATCTTCACCCAGCACTGCGAGTTGCCGGTATTTGCCGCCTTCGGCAACGAACGCCTCTACCACCGCCTGGCAACTGGCCCGCGCATCCAGGTATCCGCACTCGGGCTCGTAGATGCCCCACTCGATTCCTTCAAAGTTGATTTGCGGCCAGCGCTTTTGCATCTGCGCCGACGACAATTGCTGAAACTTGATCTTCGCCCTGCGCAGCATTTCGACGGAGCCGCGCTCGAAGGCGTCATCGCGCCCCGTCGCCATCCACAGGACGCCCGTGCGATGTAGAAAACGCCGCTTCCATCTTGTCTCATATTTTTGCCAGAGCTTCAGAGCGCGGGCGGCCATGTCCGTATAGGGTTGGTCAGGACCGTAGGTGCCGCGCATCACCCGCGTCTCCCCGCCTGACGATGCGCGTGAATTGCCTGGGCCCCACGCGTCCAGCAGAGTCACACGGGCGCCGCGCTCCAGGAGATGGAGCGCCGTCCACCCACCGAAGGCCCCGGCTCCGATGACAGAGATGTGAGGCTTGGTTCTCATGGCTAAGTGGCCGGGCGCGAAACATCTGAGGATACTTGGCGGAGGTGAGTAAGGAAAGTCCGCCCGAGACTCTGCTTGTCTGGACTTCGGAAAATTGGGGCCAAATCAGACTTTCTTGAACCGCGAGGAGGCCTGTATGCTTAATGGCTCAAGCCACAACTTGCTAAAGGATGGTGGAGGGTCGATGGGTCGTTCGCTACGGGGTCTGGTCACGCTTGCGGTAGCCGGGAGTGTTTTGGCTCCGCTGGCAACTATTCTGGCGAGCCGTTACATGCTAGATCTGGCCTTTCCTTGGAGCGATGTGCCGAGTTATTCCCTGGTAACTTTGGAAATTCTGGCGGTACCTCTGGTGTTCTATTGGCTGTTGCGGAGGTACGACAGTACGCTGGATCGCGAGGCTTCCGAACAAGCCACGTTCCTGACAGAGGGCTTGTCCGACCGCTGGGTTGGTCTCGCCATTGTTGTTTCCGCGGCCCTCAGCCTCTTCCTCGAACTGGCGATGATTCGCTGGCAGGCTGCTCTGTTTCCGTTCTTCGCGTTCTACAAGAACCTGTCGCTGCTCTCGTGCTTTGCGGGACTTGGATTAGGGTATTCGCTGGGAAATCGGAGTCGGTCTTACTTGTTCCTGACCCTGCCTCTTCTCAGTTGGCAGTTCCTGTTCATGACCGCGATGCGGTACGCCTTGCCCGAGCATCTGACCGCGAGCTTGTTCGTTTTGCCTTTCCGTGAGCAGCTCAACATGGGGATTTCTCGCGCCAGCCACTTTTACTATGGCCTGCAGACTTACTTCGTGCTGGCGGTGGTATTCCTGTTGACGGCGCTGGCGTTCATCCCGGTCGGGCAGCTGTGCGGCTACGTCATGAAGCGGCGCAGCAAGCTCACCGGATATGGCTTTAATCTGCTGGGAAGTCTCGCCGGCGTGCTGCTGATGTTCCTGGTGAGTGCATACTGGACTCCGCCGGCCATATGGTTCCTGCTCGCCTTCGCCGGCTTGCTGTGTTTCTACGCTCGCCGGCAGTCTGCGCTCCTGATTGGGGCCGGCTTCGCCGTATTGGCTCTGGTGATCCTGGAATGGCCCGCCGCTCCTGCCTTCCAGAGAATCTACTCCCCCTATCAACTGTTGGAAGTCGGGCGCGACGGGCAAGGCCTGATGGAAATCCGGGCGGCGGGTCACTACTACCAAAGGGTTCATGATTTTTCACACGGCGTTGAGGAGCTGGCGCTGCGGAGGATCAAGAACTATTACGAACTTCCGTATGAGCTCATCAAGCAGCCAAAGGATGTTGCGGTTGTGGGTGCCGGTACGGGGAACGATGTGGCTGCTGCATTGCGCGCCAATGCCGAGCATGTTGACGCAATCGAAATCGATCCCGCCATTCTCATGCTGGGGCGCGACGGGCATCCCGAGCATCCCTACGACAACCCGCGGGTGCGGGCCGTCGTCAATGACGCGCGCTCGTTTCTGCGGGCGACCGATCAGCGTTATGACCTGATCGTTTACGGCTTGCTCGATTCCCACACGCTGCTGAGCCAGGCGTCGAGCGTGCGCCTGGATTCGTTTGTATACACCGTTCAGGGCATGCGCGAGGCGCGTGCGCGGTTGAAGCCAGGTGGCATGATTTCGCTGGCCTTCTCTGTTATGAACGATCAGTTGGGCCGCAAGATTTACCTCATGCTGCAGGACGCTTTTGACGGCCGTCCGCCGGCGTGTGTGCAGGTGGGCTACGATGGCGGAGTCGTTTTTCTGGAGTCTGCAGGCGATCCCATATCGCTTCAGGCAGATTTTCTGACGCAACGTGGCTTTCGCGAGAAGACCGCGACTTACGCTAATCCCGCTTTACATACGGACGTTTCGACTGACGATTGGCCTTTCTTCTACATGCCGCAGCGGGTTTATCCGTTCTCTTACCTACTGATGGTGGGCCTGGTGCTCGTGCTGTCTTTCCTCCTGATTACGAGCCTTCTCACGGAGCGTGTTGGGTCGGGTAACCTGCCTTTCTTCTTGCTCGGCGCCGGATTCATGCTGGTCGAGACCAAGAGCATCACCGAACTTGGGCTCACCTTCGGCAATTCATGGCAGGTGATCGGGTTGGTGATCGCCGGGATCATGGTCATGGCGTACTTGGCCAACTTGGTGGTGCAGCGAGTGGCGATTACGCGTCCCGGCTGGCCTTATGTTTTGCTGCTGACTTCGCTGATGATTGGCTGGTGGATCTCGGGGACGGGAGGACTGTCCTCAACGTGGCTGGGGCGGTTGGGTACGATCCTGGTTTTGACCTCGCCGCTGTTCTTCTCGGGCATCGTATTTTCCACGCTGCTGAAGACCCGAGGCGAAATTTCTGGTGTAATGTCGGCGAACCTTTTTGGAGCCATGTGCGGAGGCCTGCTCGAATACAACTCCATGTACTTCGGATTCAGGTTCCTCTACTTGCTCGCAGCGGGACTGTACTTGGTGGCCTTCGCGTGGGAATTGTTGCGCGGCAAGGCTGAGAGCGTCGTGATCGCGCCAGCGAGCATCGGCGCCAAAGCTGCGGACTAGAACTGGCCTTGGTCCGCGTCATCCTGAGAGTAGCCGTTCTTCAGGCGGAGCGAAGGACCTCCTGGCAGGCACTGCAAGTGGAGATTCCTCGCCCCGCTCGTGAAAGCGGGTCGCGAAACTTTCCTGGTCATAACGTGATTACCACTTTTCCCCGAGCGTGCCCTGCTTCCAGGTAGCGGATCGCCTCAGGGACCTCACTCAAGCTGTAGCGCCTGTCGATCACCGGTGTTACCTTTCCGGTCGCCATGAGATCGCGCAAAACAGTGAGGTCTTCTTTGTTCGGTTTCGCCAGAATCCCGACTATTTTCTGGCTCACGAAGCGGGACACAATGCTCGCTCTGATTCCACGAGTCATAGCACCAATCATCCACCGACCGGCCATTGCTCCCGCCATGATCATGATCCCTTTGGGATTCAAGACGCGCCTGCAGGCTGACAACGAATGGTTGCCAACTGCGTCGAGAATGATGTCGTAACATCGCCCGCTTTTTGTGAAATCCTCCTTCGTGTAATCGATGACCTGATCAGCCCCGATGGATCGGACCATCTCGACGTTGCTCGTGCTGCACACGCCGGTCACTTCTGCCCCGAACGACTTGGCGATCTGCACGGCAAAGGTACCCACGCCACCCGCCGCACCGTTAATCAAGACCTTCAGGCCCGGCTGAATGTGCCCCTTGTCACGAAGACTCTGCAATGCGGTGAAGGCCGCGATAGGCACCGAAGCCGCTTGCTCAAACGTCACGTTACCTGGTTTGATCTCTAGCGTTGATTCTGACGTGCACGCATACTCGGCAAAGGCTCCACGGCTCGTGCCGAACACCTCGTCGCCGGGTTTGAACTGAGTTACGTTCCTGCCAACGGCCTCAACCTGGCCGGCCACATCAACGCCGAGTCGAGCGTCTTTTGGTTTGCGCAGCCCGGCCATCAAGCGAAGGGGGTATGGCATGCCTCTCATGAAGTGCCAGTCAAGGGGATTAACGGACGCCGCGCGAACCTTTAGCAAGACTTCATTGTCTTTAGGGGCAGGCTTTTCAACGTCGTTAATCTGGACAACGTCCGGCGGCCCGTAGTTGGTGTAGACGGCGGCTTTCACTGAAGTTCTCCTGCTGCGCTGGCTTGCTCCTTCCACCGGTCAACGTTTACGCCCATCACCATGAGCCACAGGCAAAATGATATTTCCGCGATGGCGGTAGGCATGAAGTAGGGGAAGATACGGGCTGCAAGCGCAGGCGCAAGGAATAGCGCGAAACTGTTGGTCAGATAGCCCACGCCCTCGATTGCCAGCAGGACACCTATGATTCGAGGAAGGAAGGTGGACTTGAAAATCAGGTATCCGGCCACGAGGCAATAGAATCCAAAAAATACCAGGGCGGTGGCGAAGCCGATCGACTGCAGCTCGAGAGACGTGTACGCCTGAGCCTGTAACTGTTCTGGCTTAAATGCGCTCAAGTAGCCCCCACCCTTCAAAAGGATTAGAGGCGCGAAATGATTGAGCAAAACGACGCTCTCAATGGCGGTCCCCACAAGGGTGAAGAACGCCACAAGCAGAGCGAAGCTCCTGTTCACAACCTTGAACAAGTTATAGAAGATGACCGCCAAAGGTATATTGCATGTGCACGCGATGAGCTCGCCCACGAATCCCAACCGAAAACGCAGCTCATGCGCTAGGATGTTGGCCGCCGTCGCTGCTGCGTTGCCAGAGACGGTTAGCGCTTCGCGAACGAAGATCTCGGCGAAGACTCCCGTGACTATGACGATCAGGTACAAGACGCCGGCGATTCTCGCCTGCAAACGTGGCGACGCTTCTTTGATCCGTTCTGTCATTTCGTCATTCCGCTTTCTCCGAATCCGACATACTGAGTCAAGCGTGCATGCGAATCAGATCCCTCCACGATGGCAGTGCACTGCCCTACGCCCGGGCGACTTCAACGCAATGCACTTGCGCTTCAAGGGGACGATGCCGTTCATCGAATCCCTTGACGATCAGCCATAACGCCAAAGCCACGTAAGCCGGAGCCAAAGGCATGGCCAGCCGCGTTTCGGGGGGATATCCCAACAGACCCCGCAATGTGACGCCGGCGATCTGAAGCACGCTCCCCACCAGGCCGAACGCTGCCAACGCGCGCGGAACGAGCCGGAAGCGGTAGAGCAGACCGCAGAAGAGGAAGATCCAACTACCAACGACCAGCAGAAAGGAATAGTGCGACCACTTCCTTGCCGAGCCGACCACGACGGCCAGCGCCTGGAACAAATCAGCTTTTTCCGCGCCCGCCTTTGCGTATTCCTGGCTCAGAGACAGCATGGACAGGATGTGTGCGTTGTCGACCGCCTGCAAAGAAAAACTGGCGACCGCGAGCGCCAGAAGCCAAAGCGCCATCGCGGAGCTGTACTGACGAAGGACCGACCATGCGATGCTGGCGATGCCGATCGCGATCGCGCTGCCCACGAACAAGAGAAAGATAGCGGCGCGTACCTGATTCGAATTGCCTGCCGCATTGGTCAGAAACCCGGGCGGCGCAATGACCGGATTCAGTAAGACGAAAGGCACTATGAGTCCCGCCGCCAAGTGTAGGAACAACATGATGCCGACGATTCGGCCAACGCTCTTTCCTGATCTCATACTCGCCTCCCATTAAGGCTGGCCTGTTCCTTCCATCGTTGAACGTTCACGCCCATCACGAGCAGCCACAACATCAGCGTTCCTTCCCCGATGACGCCGGGGAGCATGTTGTAGGGGGAGAGATAGGTTGCGAGCCGCGCTGACAAAAAGGTCAGCCAGCCCACACCAGCCAACGCCATCAGCGCACCCAAGATCCGCGGCAGGAACGTCGACCTGAAGATGAGATAGCCGATCAGAAGGCAATAGAATCCGAAAAACACAAAGGGGCTGATACGGGAGGCGAGGTGAACAAAGAGGCTAAGAGGCGCAATGGTGCATCCTACTAGGCTGATGAACGCAGCGAGCCAAGAAAGGTTCCGGTTCACCGGCTTGAACAGATAATAGAAGAACAGCGTCACCGCGACATAGCACGCGCCCGCGATGAGGCCGGATGCGAAACCCAATTTGCTGCGAACGAGGAGGGCGAATATTCCCGTGACAAAGCAGAGCAAATAAAAGACACCGGCAATCCTGGCTTTCACACATGGCGACATTTCTGTGGTCGATTTCGTTATGACTGCTGTGCTCATGGTTGTTTCTCCTTATGTCGTTCGTCGAATCGAGCGTACAGGCCCTCTAGAAGTGGGACGGCCACGTGCCCACGGTGGCCGCAGAAATTGCGACGCTCGTCCTCATCCCTGCAATGCCTGCTTGTGGAACCCCGCCCCAGCTGGATGCGTTGAGGCGGTTCTTTTGTACGCATTCGTGAAGCGAACGCGAACCAGCCAGAAAAGCATCAATACGAGAGGCAGGAATGCCGGCACAAACCACACACTTAATCCGCGCAAGGAAGCGGGAAATACTTTTTGCTGGCCCAGGAAGAAGGACGCTGAGGCGATGAACAGCCCCAGGCACATGCGCCAAAGATGTCGCACGATGCGCTGTGCGCCCAAGAAAACGCCCCCGCGCACCAGCATGCGAATGTCCCCTGCGGCAGACAACAGAGCCACCGCACCCCAGATGAAATACACCGCAGGCGGATATCCCTCTCTTAACCCCGTGGGGCTATACACCGCTTGTAAGCCGAAGGTCATGGCGACAGCGCCGAACGCCAAGGCCACCAGAAGCGCACCCCAATCGAACATGCTTGTTTCCCCATCTCTGCGCCTGGCCGTCGCCCATGCCGTTGCCACCATATAGAACGTCATGACGCCGCCCATGAGATTGCCCGTTTGGGATTTCATGAACGCCAGGTATGACCCGGCTCCGGACATGCAGAGCATGGCGATGACAAAGATTCTTCCCGCCACAGCATGCCCGCGGGAACCTTTGCGAAAACACATCGCCACGGCGCCAGACAGGATTCCCGTGATACCACCGCTGATGTGAAGAACCAATATCGGCGAGAATGACATTCTTCCCTCCTTTGCTTAGCAACCAGTGCAAGCCGGCTATGCGTTCCGGAGCACCAGTCAGGGAGCATTGAGTTTCTGAAGCATCTTGACGGCATTGCCGTTCTTTGGGTTTAGCCGGAGGGATTTTTGATAGTTTGCGATGGCCTGCGGTTTGTTGCCGTCATCCATGTAAGCCTCCGCGAGGCTGTCATCTGCGTTGCCTGATTGCGGATAGGCTTCGACATTCAACTGGAAAATGCGGATAGCTTCCTTGAACTCCTTCTTGTGAATGAGTTCGTAGCCCAAGGTGTTGAGTTCGCTTTCGTCGAAGTTGTAGGCGGCGGCTTGGGAGGCCTTCAAGTCGTGATATTGCTGAGCGGCCTGGTCAATGCCCCTGGACGCGATCGTGGCAGAGAGGGTAACGGCAATGGATTTGCGAGGGTCGTAGGCAGCTTTGACCTGAGGCAGCCACACGGCCATGGTGACTACAAAAATTCCCGCGCCCATCGCGAGTGTGAGCACAATCAGAACGCTGGCGACAGCCATGCGCTGTAGCGCGCCGGGGCTTTCCTTTGCGCGCAGATAGAGTTCCAGAACAGCGAGCGGCACCAGGTATTGGGCGAAAGTCATGAAAGTGAGGAACGGGCCCGAAAATGTTGCGGGATCGAAACCAAAAGGGCCGTGATTGAGGAAAATTGACAGGAAAAATCCTGCGCGGATAAACAAGGATGCGCTCACTACCAAGTACAGGCGAAGGGCCCACCGGCGATGAGTTTTGAAGTCTCGGGCCAGCGCATAGCGCAATGCCATCACGGCGCAGATCATGATCAGGACGGCCATGAGACTACTTCCCAAGTGTTGGGAAAAGTCCCCAACGCTCCCACGGATCCACGTCATGTAAAGGCCGGCAAGGCTGACGCTGAAAGCAGTCAGGATGTAGAGACGCCCATTCCAGCGATGAAAAGACGGGGCGCGCTCTCGGATCCGCGGAATCAGCTGAATCATCCCTGCGAGGATGACGATGGGAGCCGAGAAAAGATGCATGTAAACGGTGAGGTTGCCCAGGGTGTCGCCCGGAACGTAGCCATGCGTGATGTGATTGCTCCACGCCGCAGCCGAACCTCCACGCGCCGCGGCTATGCCATAGAAGGACGCGACCGCGAACGCAAAGATCAATTGCCCGATAACGGTCACGCCGAACCAAAACCGGGTTGCCGCTTTCAAAGCGAGATCGGCAAGAGAATCCAGCTTCAACGCTTCGTTCGTCCAGACGGTGGTGCTCATGTGTTACTCCTTGCGTGAAAATCGAACTCGCTGCGGCGATCACACCGGCCCCTGATGGCGGCGCAACCGGACCGCCGCAGCGAGGAATGCGACGGCTACGACCAGCCCGATCCACAGAGAGGGGCTGAGTAGGAATGGAGCTGGAGTGATATGTGTCATTGGATCCGTGGGGAAGATATCTGGCGACGTATAGGCGACCAGTTGGGTGTCACCGATCAATCGCCGCCCTATCAGGGTGACGAAATGCTGAGTGTGGAACGCGATCTTCTCGACGCCAGCGATCGCGAGCACCGGCAATGCCGCCCATAAGAATGCTGCACGGCGCGCCCAGCCCGACACCAGCAGCAGCCAGCAATAGACGGGCGCCGGCCACAACGCGTGGGCGGTCATAATGTGGTAGAGCAGCAGTAGCGACATCTGAAAAACGGGCAGGTGCGTCCACACGGAAGCCACGCTCGTACCGCTCGCCAGCAGCACTGCGCTACTCATCAACAGCATGAGGAACTGCAGGACCAAGGTGATTGCAAAAGTGAGCAGTGGCAGAACGACGAAAGGAATGCTCGCCTTGGCCATCACTGTGGTGAGGTCAGACACAGGGAGCGACTTCCAGAGCAGGATGCTGCGATCGCGGCGTTCGCCGTGCAGCGCTTCGGAGCAGTAGAACAGAGTCACCAGGATATAAGCGCCCATCATGAAAGCGGCCGCGATGTCGTACGGCTGTAGAATCGCTTCGCGGTACTTCTCCGAGTCGACGCCCGACAACTGACGCATCTGAGCCGGCAGATGAATCATGCCGATCAAATGGCCGAAGAGAAATAAGACGGCGACGGCCAAAGGCGCCACGTAAACGTAGCGGTTTTCCCACAATTCACGCCGCACAGACCAGTAGAGGGGACGCGTCGACGAGGTCGCGGCGGCCGCGATTGCCTGCGTGTCGCGTCCGGACTTGGGCACAGCGTTCGATGGAGTATTCGTCGTATTCATCAAACCGCTCCTTGAGCCGGGCCGGCTTGATTGCCCATCACGGCAACGAACAGGTCGGCGACACTGGGCGTGCGCACCTCGCCCAGCGGGGCAAGTTGTTGACGATCGGTCCGGTCGAATAACAGGACGGGTCGCCCGAACACCTGGCGCTCGTACATCGGCTTGAGCGCGCGCGCTGCGGTCACGCGGTCGGGATGGACCATCACTTCCATGTAGCGCGACTCGATTTCTTCCATGCTGCAGCTGAAAACGATGCGACCTCGGTTGATAAAGATCAGGTCGGTGAAAACATGCTGGATTTCTTCCACCTGATGTGTGGTAACAATAATGGTGCGATTGCGATCGAAGTAGTCGTTCAGCAGGGAATCGTAGAACTGCTTGCGATAGAGGATGTCGAGGCCAAGCGTCGGCTCATCCAGCACCAGCAATCTCGCGTCAATGGCCATGACCAGAGCGAGATGCAACTGCGTCACCATGCCTTTCGACAATTGCCTGACCTTGCTGGCGCGCTGAATGCTGGTCTTGGCAAGAAAACCCTCCGCCTTCGCCCGATCGAATCGCGGATGCACACCGGCTACATAGTCGAGCGCCTGTGAAACCCGAATCCAGCGCGGCAGCACCGCGACATCAGCTATGAAGCAGACATCGCGCATGAGCCGATCGCGCTCGGTCCAGGGATCGCGTCCGAGCACCCTCAGTTCTCCTTGGTAGGGGGTAAGGCCGAGCATCGCGTTGAGCGCGGTGGTCTTGCCGGCTCCGTTAGGTCCGATGATTCCAAGAATGCGCCCGTCTTCCACACTCAAATCCACACCGTCGAGCGCGATCGTTGTTCCGAACGCTTTACGCAGACCGCGTGCTTCTATGCATGGCATGGCTTCAGCGTTCCTCCTTCGGGATATTCGACTTGGGGGGATTTGGCTTGTCAGTCTTCGACTCCGCCGCATCGGCCGACGATCGGCCGTTTGCGCGATCCAGCAGTTCTTCCGGCGTCAAGCCGAGCCGCTGAATGGTGGCGTAAATCCGGGGCCATTCTTCGCCAAGAAACTTTTGTCGCTCGCCCTGCAGCAACAGCTGGCGTGCTCCCGCATTGATGAACATGCCGAGACCTCGTCTGGTCTCGACCAGCCCTTCGTCCACCAGTTGTTGATAGCCCTTCAGAACTGTAAGCGGATTGACCCGATATTCCGCTGCGACGTTGCGCACGGAAGGCAGCGGATCGCCTTCCTTGAGCACGCCGTCGAGAATCATCGCGACCACGCGGTCGCGAAGCTGGCGGTAGATCGGTTGACTGTCGTTCCACTCACGGTCCATCAGTTTTTCCCATTCGCCCTTGCGAGCGATACGTTCCCGTCACTTCGCGCGCTGCAGGTCCATGTGGGCTTGCAGGTGCTTGTCGCCGGGAAGCATGAAGGTCCAGTCCTCGGTGTGATGGTTGGCGTCGATGAAGGTGAAGACCGCATGGTGCATGTTTCCGTACTGCGTGCTGCCGGAAACATCGACAAATTCGAACTCCACCGTCTTGCCGTCGGGCGAGGCCTTGGCCACCATGCGCGGGCGGTTTCCAGCGTCGCAGTAGTGGGTGAGGGTCAGGCGGTCATTGTCCATGTAGAGCAGAGTGATCGGATCGTCCTTCGTTGCATCGTCCGGCGTTCCCGGTTTCTTGATCTCATGCACCAGCGCGTTCCCCTTGGAAGTCACGCGCATCGAGACCCACAAGGGATCCTTGGTCCATTCGGGCACCGGAGGGTCGACGGTCACCGGTCCCGTCCAGACACCGGCAAGGGTTTTCAATTGGTCGAACGACTTCTGTGCGTCGGAGGGCGCGGCACTCGCGGCGGACTGCGCTAAAGCTACGGTGGACAGCGACAACAGAACTAAGGAAAGCAGAAAACTAAGCGATTTCATGGTTTCTTCTCCTTCAAGAGTGTTCCTTACGTGTTTGCATTGGGACCAGGCATCCTTACTCTTTGCCCAGCCATGGCGTATTAGTCCTGAGCGATGCCATATAGTGTTATAGTTAACTATAACACTAAGAGAAATGCAAGTCTTTTTAGCGCTTATTTTCCAATCGTTTAGACGGAAGAATTAGAGGCTAATCCCGCTTCGAGCCGTTTCGGGTCTCTTCGAAGAAGGCGGCGGACCCCCTTTTTTTCTCACTCGAATGATCAGGGAAGGGCTACCTGCCGCGGTGTCACATCGCCGAGACTGCCGTTTTCGCATTGACACTAGCAGGTATCAGGGGGACAATGAGCGGCTCTTGGGATCGAAGACGGATCCCGGAACATTACCCGGCTCTTGGGCGGCCACCTTCTCCCCGTCGCCCGGAACATCGTTTCCTGTCCGATTCTCTTGCCTCAGTTTTCGGGCCCCGTCCGGAACGTGTTCGATTTTCCGCGAAGGAGATACTCCATGAAAGTCCGCGAGCGTTTCATCGCCGTCAGTTTCTGCTGCGCGCTGGTTTACACGGCACTGGCACAGACCGCACTTCCCAATCCACCATCAGCTACCGCGCAGGTGCCGCGGCTCATTCGATTCTCGGCTGTGGCGCAGGACGAAACACACAACCCCATGACCGGCGCGGTTAGCATTACCTTCAGCCTGTACAAAGACCAGCAAGGTGGCAATCCGCTGTGGGAGGAGACGCAAAACGTCCAGGCCAATGGGGCGGGGCATTACACCGTCCTGCTGGGTTCGGCCAGCACAGAAGGAGTGCCGCTGGAGTTGTTCACCTCTGGCGAGGCTCATTGGTTGGGAGTTCAGATCCAGGGCCAATCTGAGCAAGCCCGCGTCCTGCTGGTAAGCGTTCCCTACGCACTAAAAGCGTACGAGGCAGAAACGCTTGCCGGAAGAAGCATCTCGGATTTTGTGCTGCTTAACAAGGCCGCGGCAGCCTCATCAAGGGCGTCCGGCTCTTCGCAAGACTCTAACGGCGCTAGCGATTCGAACCCGCCTTGGAGAGTGGACGGTCCAAGGCAGTTTGTCGGGGACAACGCTACTCAGGTTGTGAAAGTGACGCAGAAGGGAAGCGGAACCGGATTATTCGCCACTGCGAACTCCGGGACTGGGGTTGTCGGTGTGTCGAACGCCAGCGCTTCCGGAACCGGCATAACGGGAATCTCCAACTCGGCCTCCGGCTATGGCAACGGAGTGTACGGCCAGAGCGCCAGCACCAGCGGGAGCGGCCTCAGCGGCAATGCCACTGCCTCTACCGGCTACACCAGTGGAGTGTATGGGCAGAGTGCCAGCGCCAACGGTACGGGCGTGTTCGGCAATAGCGCGAACTGGGTCGGAGTTGGTGGCATGGGCGCCACACTGGGTGTATGGGGAGACAGTCCCAGCGCCAACGGTTCGGGTGTAGCCGGCTATGCCGACGCCACAACGGGGAACCCCAACGGAGTGTACGGCCAGAGCGCCAGTACCAGCGGCATCGGAGTGAGCGGTAACGCCACCGCAACTACTGGCGACGCGTACGGCGTGTATGGCCAGACTGCCACGACCGGCTTCGGCGCCGGTGTGATCGGAGTGACAACCGCC
>Ga0209698_10001637_pt1 | contig 25796 bp, 21 predicted proteins | sample LitLauG_LLR_2012_FD_187203 | JGI IMG/M metagenome (GOLD analysis project Ga0209698, IMG submission 187203) | Freshwater sediment microbial communities from Pennsylvania, USA - Little Laurel Run_MetaG_LLR_2012 (SPAdes) (version 2) | ecosystem: Environmental > Aquatic > Freshwater > Creek >... | reverse complement strand
GGCACCGGCAGCTCCAACTACCAGCCGACGATAGACGCACACCAGGAAGGTGCTTCAGCCGCCTACGGCGAGGGTTCGATTCAAATCCTCGAGGGTCTGGAAGCGGTGCGCAAGCGACCCGGCATGTACATCGGCGACACCTCGGACGGCACCGGTCTGCACCATCTGGTGTTTGAAGTCGTCGACAACTCGATTGACGAGTCCCTCGCAGGCCACTGCGACGACATCCTGGTCACCATCCATTCCGACAATTCGGTCAGCGTGGTCGACAACGGCCGCGGCATCCCCACCGGCGTCAAGATGGACGACAAGCACGAGCCCAAACGCTCGGCCGCCGAGATTGCGCTGACCGAGCTGCACGCCGGCGGCAAATTCAACCAGAACAGCTACAAGGTCTCCGGGGGCCTGCACGGCGTTGGCGTGTCGTGCGTCAACGCCCTGTCCAAGTGGCTGCGCCTGACGGTGCGCCGCGACGGCCGCGTGCACTTCCTCGAGTTCAAGCGCGGCGATGCGCAGAACCGGATCGTCGAGCCGGTCGAGACCGAGGCGGGTGCGGTCCAGGTCACCCCGATGCGGGTGCTGGGCGACACCGAGAAGCGCGGCACCGAGGTCCACTTCCTGCCGGACGACGAGATCTTCGGGCACATCGAGTTCCACTACGACATCCTGAGCAAGCGCCTGCGCGAGCTGTCGTTCCTGAACAACGGCGTGCGCATCCGCCTGGTCGACCAGCGCAGCGGCAAGGAGGAGGACTTCGCGTTCGCGGGTGGCGTGCGCGGATTCGTCGAGTACATCAACAAGAACAAGACGCTGCTGAATCCGAACGTGTTTTACGCGTCGGAGGAATCGACCACGGGAGCGCGCATCCAGGTCGAAGTCGCGATGCAATGGAACGACGGGTACGTCGAGAACCTGCTCGCGTTCACCAACAACATCCCGCAGAAGGACGGCGGCACGCACATCACCGGGCTCAGAGCGGCCATGACCCGGGTGCTCAACAAGTACATCGAGGAAAAGGAATTCGCCAAGCGCGTCAAGGTCGAGACCACGGGCGACGATATGCGCGAGGGCCTGACCTGCGTGCTCAGCGTCAAGGTGCCCGAGCCGAAGTTCAGCTCGCAGACCAAGGACAAGCTGGTGTCCTCGGAGGTGCGCCCGGCCGTGGAAGAGGTGGTGGCGCGCGCGCTCGAGACGTTCCTGCTGGAGCGGCCGTCGGACGCCCGCATCATCTGCAGCAAGATCGTCGATGCGGCGCGCGCGCGCGAGGCGGCCCGCCGCGCGCGCGAGATGACGCGCCGCAAGGGCGTGCTGGACGGCGCGGGACTGCCCGGCAAGCTGGCCGACTGCCAGGAGCGCGACCCGGCCAAGTGCGAGCTGTACATCGTGGAGGGCGACTCGGCCGGCGGGTCGGCCAAGCAGGGGCGTGACCGCAAGTTCCAGGCGATATTGCCGCTGCGCGGCAAGGTGCTGAACGTCGAGAAGGCGCGCTTCGACAAGCTGATCGCGTCCGAGCAGATCGCCACGCTGATCACGGCGCTCGGCACCAGCATCGGCCCGGATTTCAATGCCGACAAGCTGCGCTACCACCGGATCATCGTGATGACCGACGCTGACGTGGACGGCGCGCACATCCGGACGCTGCTGCTGACCCTGCTGTACCGGCAGATGCCGCAGCTGGTCGAGCGCGGCCATGTGTACATCGCGCAGCCGCCCCTTTACAAGCTCAAGCACGGCAAGAGCGAGCGGTATCTGAAGGACGACCATGAGCTCGCGCAATACATGCTCGAGCTGGCTTTGCACGAAGCCCAGCTGTACCCGGACCAGGCCACGTGGGAGGCCCAGCGCCCGATCGACGGTGACGCCCTGGCCGAGCTGGCGCGCCGCTACCTGGCCGCCGACTCGATCGTGCAGCGGCTGTCGCGCGTGATCGACCGCGGCGCGCTCGAGGCGATCCTGGCCGGCGTCACGATCGACTTGAGCGACGGCGCCAGCGCCGCGGCCAGCGCCGCCGCGCTGATGGCGGCGCTGCCCGTCAACGGAGCGGGCCCCGCAGGCGTGACCGCGCAACTGGACTCGCACACCGATCGCTACGGCCTTCGCATCGAGCGGCATCAGCACGGCAACGCGAAGGTGAGCACCATCGATGCCGACTTTCCGCTGGGTGCCGACTACGCGGCGCTGGCGTCCGCCGCGGATCTGTTTCGAGGACTGCTCGCGCCGGGCGGGCGCGTGGCGCGTGGCACGGGCGAAAAGCGCAAGGACGCCCCGGTGGCCGACTTTCGCGGCGCGATGAACTGGCTGCTGGCACAGGCCGACGCGGGCGTAGCCAAGCAGCGCTACAAGGGTCTGGGCGAGATGAACCCGGGACAGTTGTGGGAGACCACGATGGACCCGGCGGTGCGGCGGCTGCTCAGGGTGCAGATCGAAGACGCGATCGGGGCTGACGCGATCTTCACCACCTTGATGGGCGACGAGGTCGAGCCGCGCAGGCAGTTCATAGAGGCCAACGCGCTGGCGGCTGGGAATATTGATATCTAGGTTCTCAGAATAGTTGGCAACAATCTCACTGGTTGTCAATTCTCGGACAGCGCGAGGACATCGCAACGATCCTGCAGGCCGAACCGTAATCTGCGGACAAGCCGCCCCAGCGACCTCACCGACCCCACCGCGACGGTCGCGAGGGCAGAAGTCGGTCCGATTTCGAGGCAGCGATGCCTGCTCGGCTATCTTATGAGGGACTGGAAGTTTCTCAGTTGCCAGCTATTCTGAGAATCCGAACCGCGCCCGTTGCGCAAAATGGAGGCGACATGTCGGATCAATCGAAGGATCGCGAACCCGCCGATCCGTTCCTGAAGGACCCCTCCCGGCGCGAATTCATCGCCTTCTCTGCTGTCGCGGGCCTGGCCGCCTATGGTGGCGTGGCAGCTGCGGCTGAGAGTGACGTTGTCGCGAAGGATGTGGTCATCACGACTCCGGACGGCAACTGCGACGCCGCATTCTTTCATCCGGGCGCCGACCGACACCCGGGGGTACTGATCTGGACCGACGCCTTCGGTCTGCGGCCGACCTTTCGCGATATGGGCAAGCGCCTGGCCGCGCAGGGCTACGCGGTCCTGGTGCCCAATCCGTTCTATCGGCTGTCGAAGGCGCCCGTCTACACGGAGGCCGAGATTTCCTCGTTCGATTTTCAAAGTCCCGCCCAGATGGCGAAGCTAAAGCAGTTCATGGGCTCGCCCACGGCGCCGGGCGCGGCCGAAGCCGACGCCAAGGCTTTCACCGCGTTTCTGGATGCCCAAGCGCAGGTGAACCCGGCCAGGAAGCTGGGCACCCAGGGCTACTGCATGGGCGGCGCGTTGGTATTGCGTACAGCGGCCACCGTGGCCGATCGGATCGGCGCCGGGGCCAGCTTCCACGGCGGCGGCCTGGTGACCGACAAGCCTGACAGCCCGCATCTGCTGGCGCCCAAGATCAAAGCGCGTCTGTACATCGCAATCGCGTCCAACGACGACCAGCGGCAGCCCGACGCAAAGGACAAACTTCGCCAGGCCTTCGCTGCAGCCAAGGTAGCAGCCGACATCGAAGTCTATGCGGGCGCCCGGCACGGATGGTGCGTCGCCGACATGCCCCTGCAGAACGGCCAGCCGATCTACAGCAAGGCCGATGCAGAGCGTGCCTGGACCAAGCTGTCGGGTCTGTACGAAGCGGCCTTGGCGTCGTAGCGCGGCAGGGCATTGTGACGGTCTGATGCGTAAGCCACTGAGTTTGCAGCATTAGGACGTGCACTCTGAAACCGGTTATCACCTGCGCCGAGCGAACGGTAGGGCAACGCCGTCAGGGCAACTGCAGTCTCCGACAGCGGCAACTGGTCCAAGGCTTTCACGGCGCTGCCTGAGCATGACCGATGATCTCCAAGAATAGAGTCCTTATCCTGCCTATACCCCGGCTATAGGCCAGCGGCCCCTGTACGACGATCAATAACGCGGTTCGCGCCGGACGCCGGCGGCAATCGGCAAGCCGCGTCGCGAAATGCGGCACCTCGCAGACCCCAGTGGCCACCGGAGCGGGAGCTCAGATGCTTGACACGATCTTCAAGAACGGCAGTGAGCGCAAGCTCACGCAGGACGACCTGAGGACATTGGTCGAGCAGGCCCGCGAGGAACGGGCCAAGCTGGCCGCGATGCTGGAGAAAGTCAACGGCGCCTCGCCGACGCTGGAGCGCACCAGCCGCACGCTCGATGATCTGCGCATCAAGGCCGAGCACATCACGCGCCGCTGCGACAAGCTGAGCAAGGTGGTGGGCACATACGAGGAGTGCACCAACAGCTTCGAGCAGCTCGAGGGGCGCATGAACCGCCTGCTGGCCCAGGTGGCCGAAGTCAGGCGCACCTCGGAGGCGATGACCGCGCCGGACGGAGGCCTGCAGCAAATGCGCCAGGCGGCCGACGAGATGAGCTCGCGCTCGCGCGAGGCGCACGAGAAGCTGGACGAGCTGCAGCGCGAGGGCGACAAGCTGGAGGCCCTGCGCGAGCGGCTGCGTCAGGCCACCGCGGAAATGGGGCAGTGGGTCGGCGGTGCGGTCACGCTGAAGGGCGAGCTCGGGGAGCTGCGCCGCGCGGAGGCCGAACTCAGGCTCGAGATGCAGGGCATTCGCAAGAGCGCAGGCGACGCCCGGGGGGACTGCGAATCGGCGCGCGGCGCCGCGGCCGAAGTGGAGGCCAAGCTCGAGTCGCTCGCTCAGCTGCAGGAGCTCAGCAAGAGTACCGAGCAACGGCTCGCCGCGCTGAACGCGCTGGCCGAGCACGTCGCACACAAGGGCAAGGCGCTGGAGGCGCAGAAGCTGGCAGTCGAGCGCGCCGTCGTCGAGGCCGCGCGGCTCACCGAGATGGTGTGGAACATGGACACGCAGATCGCCAAGCTGGCAGCAGGCGGCGATCGGATTCAGCGCACCGAGGAGACCGTGGCGCGCATGGAGCAGCTGGCCAAAGCCACGGCCGAGCAGCTTACCGCTGCCACCGCGGCGCGCGACGATTTCGTGCGCGAGTCGCAGCGGCTCGAAGCCGAAAGGCGGTCGCTGTCGGAGGCCATGAAAGCGACGCTCGAGCGGCTGTCGTTCGACAAGAAGGAAGTCGACGCGTTCGACGAGCGGCTCAAGGCGCTCGCCAAGGCGGTGGGTGAGACCGAAGCGCGCGTGCAGGGCGTGCTGAGCAAGGACCAGGATCTGGTGGCCATGCAGCGCGAGGCCGATGCGCTCGCCAAGTCGTTCACGCTGCTGACCGCGAACGCCGACGAGCTGGCGCGCAAACAGAGCCTGCTCGACTCGCTGGCCGGCCAGTTGGCGCAGGTCGACGCGCTCGGCAAGCGCACGGCGGCCCAGCACGAGAAGCTGCTGCAATCACAGAGGGACCTCGAGGTGGCGCGCGGCGAGCTGGCCGAGTTCCACCAGGCGCATGCCGAGGCCGCTCAGCTGCGCGACAAGCTGGCGCTGGACCGCGCCGCGCTCGACGCGTTCGGTGAGCGCGCGACGGCGATGCTGAGCCGCACGCCCGAGCTGCAGTCGCGGCTGGACGAAGTGCTGGGCAGGATGGCGCTGGTCGAGCAAGGCAGCGAGGCGGCCGCGCGGCTGGGTGAATTGACCACCGAGCTCGACGCGCAGGTGAGCCGTGTGGGCGCGCGGCTGCAGTTCGTCGAGAAACTCGAGGCGCGCGTCAACGGCCTGCACGCGGTCACCTCCGACGTCGAGCAGAAGCTCGCCGCGCAGCTGGCGCGCCGCGCAGAGATGGAAAGCCTGCAGAACCTGTGCGACACGCTGGCGACGCAGGTCGCCGACGCGCAGCAGAAGCTCGATGGCGTGGCGGCGATGCAGGGGCGCGTGCTGCCGCTGGCCTCGCAGGTGGCGACCCTGCAGCAGACACTCGAACGGGCGCAACAGCTGGTCGATGCGATCCGCGTCGACGAAGCGGTGGTGCACGAACAGCAGGCGCGCCTGGCCGGCTTCGCCGAGCAGGGCAAGGCCCTGGCGGCGGAGACGGCCGAGCGGCTCAGCCAGGTGCGCAGCGTCAACGCCGACCTCGCCCGTGCCGCTTCGCTGAAGGAGGAACTGGCGGCCGAGCTCGGGCGCGTACAGGGCGCTCAGCTCGACGCCGTGTCGCAGACCGATGCGGCCGAAGAGCAGATCCAGCGCGCACAGGCGTTGGCCAAGCAGCTTGAACAGCGCGTCGCGCAGCTGATGCACAGCGGCGAGAACGTCGCCGCGCTCGAGCGCCGGCTCGGCGAACTCGACCGCAGTGCCGAGGCGGTCGAGCGCAAGATCCAGTCGCTGGCCGATCACGATGCGATGGTGCAGGCCGTCAAAGCCGAGGTCGACAACATCCGCCAGATCAGCGGCCGCAGCAGGGCCGACCTGCAATACGTGACCGAGCATCGCGGCGAGGTGGCCGACCTGCGCGCCAAGGTTGAAGATCTGATCGGCCGGCTCGACGACACCGACGGCAAGATCGTTCAGATCGAATCGCGCCGCAAGGTGGTCGAGGAGGTGCAGCAGCGAGCCGAGGGCATCACCCACATGCTCGAGGACATTCACGTGAACGTGGAGATGCTCGGCGAGCAGCGCGCGGTGATCGATGACGTGGGCGAGAAGGTGGCGCGGCTGGAGTTCACGGTGCGGGAGGCGCACAACATGCTGCACGCACTGCAGCGGGAGCGCGAGGTGGCCGAGCGCATCGAGCAGAGCATCAAGGCGCTGCGCGCACGCAGCAGCGTGGGCCAGGCGAGCTAGGATTCCCGCTGCGTCGCGGGCCTCACAACAGGTCCGCGGCCGGCGAAGGCAAGGAATCGGCTCTTCGCGGAAGGCGATTCGAACCGGCTATACCGATTCGGGCACCATCTCGATCGCCCCGCACGGGCACTCGGCTGCGCAGATGCCGCAGCCCTTGCAGTAGTCGTAGTTGAATGCGAAACGCTTTCCCGGCCCGAGCTTGATGACCGCGTTGTCGGGACACACGCCATAGCAGTTGTCGCACTCGAAGCAATTGCCGCAGCTCAGGCAGCGGCGCGCTTCGAAGAGCGCGTTGTCCTCGGTCAGGCCGCCTTGCACCTCGTCGAAGCTGCTGGTGCGGCGCGCGATCTCGAGTTGTGGCCGCACCCTCTTGGGCGCGTCGCTGTAATACCAGGGATTGAGCCGCTCGAACGTGGCTTTCGCGTGCTTTGCTTGCGCGTCGACGCGCGTGCCGCGCAGCCAGGCGTCGATGTGGCGGGCGGCCTTCTTGCCATGCCCCACCGCGACCGTCACGTTGCGCTCGGCCGGCACCATGTCTCCCCCGGCAAACAGCCCCGGGTGACCGGTCATCATCGTGGCCGGGTCGACCTGCACGACACCGTCCCTGAGCTCGAGGCCGGGCACGCCTTCGAGCAGCGACAGATCCACGTCCTGCCCGAGCGCGAGCACGAGCGAATCGGCCTCCAGCGTTTCGAACTCGCCGGTGGGCTGCGGGTTGCCGCTCGCGTCGAGCTTCATCCTTTCGATGGTCAGAGCACGCTCGCCGGCCTGCTTGATGGTTGACAGCCACTTGACCATCACGCCTTCCTGCAACGCCTCCTCGACCTCGAAATCGTGCGCCGGCATCCTTTCCCGCGTGCGCCGGTAGACGATGATGGCCTCGGTCGCGCCCAGGCGCCTGGCGGTGCGAGCCACGTCGAGGGCGGTGTTGCCGCCGCCGTAGACGACGACCCGGCGCCCCAGCATCGGCTTGTCTGCGCCCTCCATCGAGCGCAGCACCGCCACCGCGTCGAGAATGCGGGAAGAATCCTTGGCCGGGATGAACGCGCGCTTGGCGATGTGGGCGCCGACCGCCAGGAAGGTGGCGTCGAAGGCGCCGGCCCGCATCGCGTCCGCGATGCATCCGACCTTGGCGCCGACTTCGACGGTCACGCCCATGGCGACGATGCGCTGCATCTCGGCTTCCAGGACCTCGCGCGGCAACCGGTACTTTGGAATGCCGAAGCGCATCATTCCCCCCGTCATCGGCCCGGCTTCCCTCACCGTGACGCGGTGGCCCAGACGGCGCAGGTGGTAGGCGGCGGACATGCCGGACGGCCCGGCGCCGACCACCAGCACGCGCTTGCCCGACTCGCAGGCGGGCGGCTCGAACTGCCAGCCGCGCTTGAGCGCCTCGTCGCCCAGAAACCGCTCCACCGAATTGATGCCGACGGCGTCGTCCACGCGGGCGCGGTTGCACACACTCTCGCAGGAGTGGTAGCACACGCGCCCCATGATCGCCGGGAAGGGGTTGTCGCGCGTGAGGTGACGCCAGGCGGATTCGTAGTCGCCGCTCTCGGCGTGGAACAGCCAGCCCTGGATGTCCTCGCCGGCCGGGCATTCGGCATTGCATGGCGGCAGCCGGTCAACGTACACGGGGCGCTCCGTGCGCCACGAGCCGGTCTTGTTGGCGAGCGACGATCCGGGGTCCAGCGTGATTGCAAACGGCCTGTCCATTCATGCCTCCGAGGCTTCGAGCAGTCGGAAGCGGCGGATATTCCGGTCCGCCTCGGCCTGGATCATCGCCAGCATCTCCGGGTGCCCCGGGCTGCCGAAAAGGTGTGCGAAGCGCCGCTGCGGCTTCAGGTATTCCATGACGGGAACGCGTCGCCGGATCCTGGTCACCGCCGTGACCTCGCCATGCACGGCCTCGAAGACGGGAAAAATGCCGGTCTCGCGCGCGAGCCGCGCGAGACGGATCGTGTCGTGACTGGCCGAGCCCCAGCCGAGCGGGCACGGCACCAGTACGTGCAGGTAGCGCGCCCCGCGCAGGCCCATGGCCTTTTCGACCTTGGCCTCCAGGTCGTGCAGGTCGGCCACGGTGGCGGTGGCTACATACGGGATCCGGTGCGCCATCGCGATCAGCGGCAGGTTCTTGCCCTGGCCGAAGCTGGCTCCGGGTCGGGGGCCGACCGCCATCGTGGTGGCGGTGCGCGCTGCCGGCGGCGTGGCCGAGCTGCGCTGCACGCCGGTATTCATGTAGGCCTCGTTGTCGTAGCAGATGTACAGCACGTCGTCGTTGCGTTCGAACATGCCGGAAAGGCAGCCCAGGCCGATGTCGGTCGTGCCGCCGTCGCCACCCTGCGCGATCACGCGCACCTGCTCCCGCCCCTTGACCTTGAGCGCGGCGGCGATGCCGGTGCCGACCGCTGCGGCGTTGCCAAACAGCGAGTGGATCCAGGGAAGCTGCCACGAGGTCTCCGGATACGGCGTGGAGAAGACCTCCAGGCAGCCGGTCGCGTTGCAGGCGATCAGGCGGTTGCCGGTCGCGCGCATCGCGGCATCGATCGCGTAGCGCGCGCCCAGCGCCTCGCCGCAGCCCTGGCAGGCGCGGTGCCCGGAGTTCAGGGAATTGCTGCGTTCCGGCGAGGCCTGGACGCTGCGCTGCTCCGGCGCAAGCAGGCGGTTGCCGACCGTGAAGGTTCCGGTCTGGTAGAACTTGATGGGAGCGTTCATGTCAGCGTACCTTCGAGGCGACGGCGCCGACGTCCCGCAGCAGATTCTCGGCGATCGGGCCGCTGCGCCGGGTAGCGGCCTCGCGCTCGAGCTGCCGCCCGACGATGCGCCAGTCGAGGTCCATGAAGGTGAGCGGTTGCAGCGTGTCGGCCACCGCTTCGGCGAGCATGCGCGCCAGCGAAGCCTTCGTGATCGCGCGACCTCCGAGGCCCGCGATCACCGTGTAGCCGTGCAGCGTCAGCCCCGACAGCGCGAGGCGAACATCGGTCGACACCACCCCGCCCAGCCCCACCGAAAAGCTCTTCTCGAGCACGACCACGCGTCGGGCGCCTTGCAGTGCCGCGCGCACCGCGGCGAGCGGGAAAGGCCGAAACGACTGGATGCCGAGCACGCCAATGCTGACGCCGGCGGTGCGCATCTCATCCACCGTGTCCTTGAGCGTGCCGAGCACCGAACCCAGCGCGACCACGATAGTCTCGGCGTCCTCGCAGCGATAGGCGCGTACCAGGCCGCCCGAAGCTCGCCCGAAGCGCTGTGCGAATTCAGCGGCGATCTGCGGAATGCGCTCCAGCGCCATCGTCTGCTTGGCGTGCGCGAGGTAGCGCACTTCCATGAAGGCCTCGGGTCCAACCATCGCGCCGATCGACACCGGCTCGGCGGGATCAAGGAGCTGGCGCGGCTCGTACGGTGGCAGGAAGGCGTCGACCTCGGCCTGCGCAGGCACGTCCACGCGCTCGTAGGCGTGCGTCAGGATGAAGCCGTCCATGCACACCATCACCGGCATCGACAGCTCCTCGCCGAGCTTGAAGGCCTGGATGTGCAGGTCGAGCGCCTCTTGGTTGCTCTCGGCGAACAGCTGCAGCCAGCCGCTGTCGCGCTGGCTCATCGAGTCGCTGTGGTCGTTCCAGATGTTGATCGGCGCGCCGATGGCCCGGTTGGCGACCGTCATCACGACGGGCAGCCCGAGGCCGGAAGCGTTGTAGACCGCCTCGGCCATGAAGAGCAGACCCTGACTGGCAGTCGCGGTGTAGGCGCGCGCCCCGGCCGCGGAGGCCCCGATGGCGACGCTCATCGCCGCGAATTCGCTTTCCACGTTGATGAACTCGCAGGGGCTGAGCGCGCCGCTCTTGACCAGTTCGCCCAGGCCCTCCACGATGTGCGTCTGCGGAGAGATCGGGTAGGCGCAGATCACTTCCGGCCGGCACAGCGCCACGGCCTCCGCGACCGCGTGCGAGCCCTCAATCTGTTTGAGCATGGGCGAGCCCCTGAAGGCACCGCTTCACGTAATCGAACGCCTCGGTCGCGGCCGCCACGTTATTCTCGGCAACCCTGCCGGCAAACTTGTCGCGGATCGCGTGCGCCACCGCATCCAGGGTGATCAGCCCGGACAGCGCGGCGAAGCCGCCCAGCAGTACGGCGTTGGGCAGGGGCCGGCCCAGATGTTTCAGCGCGATCTCGGTGGCCGGCACCGTGATCAGCCGGTCGCGGCGGAAGCGCTGCGCGATATCGCCGAGGCCCAGCTCGTCGAAGCTGCGCTTGCTGTTGATCAGCACGTACCCGTCCGGCCGCAGGCCCTGAAACACGTCCACCTGGTGCAGCAGGGTCGGATCCTGCACGATCAGCACGTCGGGTGCGACGATGGGCTCGCGCAGGCGGATTTCGCGGTCGTCGATGCGGCAGAACGCGACGACGGGGGCCCCGGTGCGCTCGGACCCGAAACTCGGAAAGGCCTGCGCATGGCGGCCCTGTTCAAAGGCCGCAACGGAAAGCATCTCGGCTGCAGTGACCACCCCCTGGCCGCCGCGTCCATGGATGCGAACTTGCAGCATCGCCTTATCCTCCGCCCGAACCCGATCGAAAGGTTCCGTCGGCCGCCGTGCGGCTCGCCTGAACGCTTTTCATGCAAAACTATAGATACGTAGATCGGGCTGCGTCTTGACACTCGTCACGGTGAAGGCATCCACCCTCCCATGCGAGGTTGCGGCCAGGTGCCCACGCGAATGCCGGATGTGACTTCCGAAATCTCGCGATGCTGGCGACCCGTCCCCATTTTCGCTTTGTCGAAGGGAAGAACTGATGACCGCGACACTCTGGCTGCGCATCGCTGCCTTGGTCACGCTCCTTCACTGCGCCGGCCATACCATGGGTATGCCCTGGACACCGGCGACGGGTCCGCAGGAGACCGCCGTCATTGATGCGATGAAATCTGTACGCTTCGACGCGCTGGGATCCGAAAGAACGTACTGGCAATTCTATTTTGGCTTCGGCCTGATCATCAGTGTCTATCTAGCCGTCCAGAGCGTGGTGCTCTGGTTGATGGCCGGCTTGGCGAAACGCGATTCCGGAAGACTTCGCCCGATTGTTGCGGCTTTCTTCATTGCATCCGCGCTGAACGCCGTGCTGGCCTGGAAATTCTTCTTCTCCGTTGCCTTCTTCATGACGACAGCCGTCTCGCTTAGCCTGGCGCTGGCGTTCGCGCTGGCGCGATCGGGCGAACCGGACAAAACGTAGTCCTTTCCTGTTGAACGAGCCTGGGAAGCAGGCGCTTCTTCTTCATGGCCCTCCTGTTTCGAAGGAAGGGACGCGTCGCCGCTGCCCGGTGAGCGGTGGGCGGATCCCGCCTCAGGATCCAGAGGCCCGGCCCGGCAACGTGAGGCGATGCAGGAGCTCGCGCGCGCTCTGCGGCCGCGCGCGCGGGTCGAGCTCCAGGCAGGCCTTCGTGACCGACAGAATCTGCGGCGAGTAGGAGCGCTCCAGGATCTCCAGAGCCAGCGGAACCAGGTCCTCGCGGGCGCGCAAGGTCGCCTCCTGCGGCGGCTTGGCGCTCATGCAGGCAAGCAAGCAGGCGCCAATGCTGTAGACGTCGGTCCAGGCGCCGACCGCGCCGTCGCGCTGGTAGGCCTCGGGCGCCGCGAAGCACGGGGTGAACATCGGGATTGCCGAGGCCGGATCGCGTCCCGCGGTGCGTCGGGCGGCGCCAAAGTCGATCAGCGTGGGCACGCCGTCAGGCTGCAGGAAGATGTTCGTGGGCTTCAGGTCGAGGTGCAGCAGCTTGCGGTCGTGGACCACCTGCAGGCCGTCGAGCACCCGCGCGAAGAGGCCGACGATGAAGTCCTCGGGCAGCACGGCGATGCGGCCCTTCACGCGGTGGCGCAGGACGTACTTCTCAAGGGGGGTCCCTTCGATGAACTGCATCACCATGTAGATCGTCTCGTTGGCGCGTACCAGTTCGAGCACCTGCACGATGTTCGGGTGGTTGATCGCCGCAAGGATCCGCGCCTCCTCGAAAAACGCGGCCAGGCCGTACTTGTAGGGCGCAAGGTGCTCGGCACCGATGTAGGGAACGAGGTCCCCGGGCCGCCGCAGGACCCGGTTCGCGGGCATGTATTCCTTGATCGCCACGCATTCTTCGCTCTGCTCGGAGTACGCGAGATAGACGATCGAGAACCCGCCGCTCGAGAGGGGGTGCAGGATGCGGTATGCACCGATCTGGGCGCCCTCCGGAAGCGGGGCGCAGTTCTGAAGGTTCATCTCGGCGTTCGTCCTTTGGGCGGCGGCATCGTCAGGAAGCCGGTTTTCCAGCCCCGAACCCTGGAGGATATTGCGCCCGCAAGACAATGAGGAGCTCAGCATGCGAAAATCGCCCGAAAGCGGTCGGATACACGGCGCTAACTGACACGGAGCCAGGTGTCGGCCAGTGAGAAGCGGTACCTACCTTCAGCCCTGGCGGGACGGGACCCGGGCTCTCTGGGCACTCCTGCTTCTGTTCGGGACGCCGTGGCCGACGTCCGCCGACGACGCGAAGCCTTTGACCGCAATGCTCCTGGTCGCTCGCGACGAGCTGCCCGATCCAAGTTTCAAGGACTCGGTTGTGCTGGTGATGAACAACCTCGGTTCTGCTCCCGCGGGCGTCATCATCAACCGGCCCACGAGGATTGGAGTCTCGCGTCTTTTTCCCGGTCTCGAACGCCTCGCGCAACTGAAAGACAAGGTGTACTTCGGCGGCCCCGTCGAATTCGGGTCCGTGTGGTTTCTTTTTCGCGCCGATACGCCGCGCGAAAATGCGGTCCGGGCTCTTGACGGCGTCTACGTCAGCGCGAACCGCGAATTGCTGCTCGAGCTGCTCGGACGAGACAAACCCATGGACGGTCTGCGCATCTTCATCGGCCACTCGGGCTGGGCGCCCGGCCAGCTCGAGGCCGAGATCGCACGCGGCGACTGGACCCTTGCGCCGGCCGGGACGGAAGCGATCTTCAACGGCAAGTCCGAGCACCCCTGGCCCGCGCAGAATGCGCCGGGCGCGACGCTTTGATGAGCCGACGGACTCTTAAGAACCCAATTGCTCAGTTGCACTTGACCTGACTGCCTGTCTGCGTGCAGGTGAGAACCTCTCCGCTCGGCAGCCGGATCGTCGACGTTGCTGGCGAGGCGCTCGGGGGAGACAGCCCGCGCAGCCCATCTTCGATCATCTTGATCGCCTGCACTCGCCGTTGCTGACGCAATTGCTCGGCCTCATGGGCCATCTCTTTCAACTTCATGACGCAGTTGCCGAATTCAGGCGTTTCCTTCTGAAAGCCCATGCCGGCGCACGTCGCATCGAACTTGTCTGCCTCGTCGCCAACGGTTTGCCGCACGGCCGGTTGCTCGCCGCCGGCAAAGTGCTGCTCGCCTGGCGCCGCGACGACGGCTGTGCCCAGATCCTCGCATTTGAAGGAGTAAATGGCCCAGCGCGGACTCTTCGAGAGTTCGGGGGTTTGCTTGATCTCGGGCGGTTGCTTGATCGAGGGTTTGCCCAGGTGGTGCTCCTGGCAGTATGAGGCTGCGACACGCTCCACAGCAGATGGATCCGAACCGACCAGGTGCGAGATGGCCAATTGCCCGTTCTCGAAGTAGACGGACGTGGGGCTGCATCCGTCGCATTCGCCCAGCCGCGCTTCCTGCTTATGCGCGCAGCCGACAATAAGGAGGGTTACGGCCATACAGCCGAGTCGATGGAGCATTGCCTTCATTGGGCATTCCCTTGCTTGGTGAATTGGCTTCAGAGCGGCATCGACCCTACGCGCCCCTGCGGAATTCGGCAAGACGAGCGGGCGGCCGTACGCAGCGCAGCGCAGTCAGAGCCTGAGGCAATTCATGGCTCAGGGCGCTCGAGGAATTGTCGTCGGCCAACCGGAGCCAGGCGGATGTCAGCGACGCCTAGCTAGGGGGAGTCCGATGTTTCGGGCAAGAGGTTTGCGTCGTGAGGATCGACCGGCAAGCTGTTGATATTCCACGGTTGTTGCGTGTGCGTCGGCGGATGGCGCGGGTTGGCCAGCATCGGTTCGATTGCCGCGATCCGGGCGTTAAACAGCGCCAGCGCCGTCGCACCGCCGCGCGCACGGATGGTGAGGGTCGTACGAGTCGGAGCAAGCATCGGCGTCTTCCAGCGGCATCGCGGATCCGGCCATCGTGGCCGGCATCGACACGGCGCACTTTGCAACCGCGCGCAGCTTGCCGACAGTGCCGAAAGTCACCGGGTCCCCGCTTGATCGGCGCCGGGGCTAGTACCCTGGACGCGCCGCGCCCTGACGCCCCGTGTCCTGCAACGGCGACGCGGCGATGTCCGCGATTGCGCAGATCGCCGCGTCGATGTCCTGTTCGCTCACATCCAGGTGCGTCACCGCGCGAATCTCGCCGCGCACCTTGCCCATGCGGATGCCCCGCGTGGACAGCGCCGCCAGGAACTCCTCGTTCGACAGGCCGGTCCCGCCCGCATCGAAGAACACGATGTTCGATTCGGGCTTTGAAGTCCTGACGTCGATTCCGCGGATCTGCGAAAGGCCGCGCGCGAGCCGCTGCGCATTGGCATGGTCCTGCGCCAGCCGCTGCACGTGGTGGTCGAGCGCATGCACGCATCCGGCGGCGGCGATGCCGGCCTGGCGCATCGCTCCGCCCAGGATGTGCTTGTAGCGACGGGCCTCGGCGATGAAGGCGCGGCTGCCGGCCAGCACGGCGCCGATGGGCGCTCCCAATCCCTTGGTGAAGTCGATCCAGAGGCTGTCGACCAGCGCGCCGAAGCTCGCCGCCGGAACCCCGGTGGCGACGCACGCATTGAGCAATCGCGCGCCGTCCATATGCACCGCCAGTGCCTCGTCCTTGGCCAGCTTGAAGATCGCGCTCAGCTCGCCCAGCGACCACACCGCCCCGCCGCCGAAGTTGTGCGTCTGCTCGACACACACGAGGCGAGCGGGGGGTGCGTAGGGTGTGGGCGCGGTGCGCAGGCGGTCGAGCGCCTGGCGCAATTCGTCCGGCGAGAAGATGCCGCGCGCGGTGGCGATCGGTTCCACCTGGACACCGGAGATGAATGCGGCACCCCCCGACTCGGCGCGAACGATATGTGCCATGCCGTCGGCGACGATCGCATCGCCGGGCCGGGTATGAATCTTGACCGCGATGATGTTGCACATCGTGCCGCCCGGCAGCCACAGCGCCGCTTCCTTGCCCAGCAGTTGCGCGACGCGATCCTGCAGCCGGTTGACCGTGGGATCCTCGCCGCGCTGCTCGTCTCCAACTTCCGCTCGGGCGATGGCCTCCCGCATGGCCGGGGTCGGTTTGGTCTCGGTGTCGCTCGACAGTGGGATGAAGCGCGAGGCGGTTGTCATATTGAACGCCGATCCGGAGGCGGCGCGGAAATTGCCGCAAAGCGGCCGTAGTATTGCACGCGATTCGACCCGTACGGCCTCATGGGGAGAGCCCCGGCCGATGTGCCAATATGCCATCGGCTCGGTGGCGCGTCCTGCCCAAGCGCGCGTGTGATCCGATCGTCCCGGCGGGAAGACCATGTTCAACATTGCACTGTTCCACCGCAAGAAAGCCGAAGCCGACATCGTGGTCGACCTCGAGGAGTTCCTGCGTAGCGCATCGGCGATCGTCAACGAAGTGTCGGCGCCGGCGCCGGAAAGCGCGCCGAGCGAGCCGCCGCCGCTTGACCTCGACGAACGCCTGGACGAAGCGCTGCGGGAGACTTTTCCCGCGAGCGATCCGATCGCGGTATCACAGACGGAATTGGCGCCGGCTGCCTGTTAGCTGGCGCGCTCGGCCTGGTGGTCCTGTCCGTGCGGGCATCCACCGCGCCCCATCCTTGGTTTTAGTCGCCGGCGAGCGGCATCTCCATGAACACGAGATAGGGCATCAATGGCTCCGGGTACTGATGGTAAGGAGCGCAGACGCGAAATCCGATCGACTGGTACATTCCGATCGCCTCGGTCAGCAGGTTCCCCGTATCGAGGCGCATCAGTCGAAAGCCCGCATCCCTGGCCGATGCGATGATTGCTTCGCATAGCCGCCGTCCGGTCCCACGCCCTCGAAACCGATCCGGAACGAACAGTCGCTTCATCTCGCAGATTTCGTCGGACAGCCTTCGGTAGGCCACGCCCCCGCAGATTTGCCCGTCGCTCAGGGCGAGCAGGGTCTCGCCATTGGGCGGACCGTAGGAAACGGACAGATCCTCCAGCTCGGCCTGCAGCGACTGATGGCTGAAGGTCTGCTCGATGAACCAGGCATCGCCCTGGTAGCGGGCGCGGCTCCATGCGACGTATTCACGGATCAGCCCGGCGAACGCGCTGTAGTCGCTCGCGGTTGCGGCCGCATGGATGGTTTCGGGCACGGCAAATCTTCCCGCAGCCGCTACCAAAAGTTAAGCAACCTCATTATCCTTCCCTCGGTCCCGGCTCGCGCAAGCGCGGGACCGCGCGCGGGGAGACGCTCATGCAACTGAATGGCCAACAAAAAAAGGTCGTGGTCGCGGCATTTCTGGGCTGGGCACTCGACGCCTTCGATTTCTTCATCCTCGTTTTTACCCTGTCCGCGATAGCCAAGGAATTCAGCGTCAAGGTGCCCGACGTCGCGTACGCGATCTTCCTGACCCTGGCGATGCGCTTCATCGGCGCGTTCGTGTTCGGCCGGCTCGGCGACAAGTTCGGCCGCAAGCCGATCCTGATGCTCGACATCGTCTGCTACTCGGTGCTGGGCGCTGCCGCCGCCCTGGCGCCGACGCTGACGGTGTTCCTGGTCATGCGCGCCCTGTTCGGTATCGCCATGGGCGGCGAATGGGGGTTGGGCTCGTCGCTGACGATGGAGTCGATCCCGCCGCAGTCGCGCGGAATGGTCTCGGGCATCCTGCAATGCGGCTATCCGACCGGGTACCTGCTCGCCTCGATCCTGTTCGGCATTTTCTACAACGAGACCTTCTTCGGCATCACGTTCGGCTGGCGGGCGATGTTTCTGTTCAGCCTGCTGCCGGCGCTGCTGGTGCTGTTTATTCGATCGAACGTTCCGGAGTCGCCGGCATTCGCCGAGAGCCGGCACCAGCCCAAACCCGGGTTCATTGCCACCCTGGGCGCCAACTGGCGCGTGTCGCTGTTCGCGATCGTGATGATGATGTTCTTCAACCTGTTCAGCCATGGCACGCAGGACCTGTACCCGGTGTTTCTCGAGAAGCAGCACGGGTTCGATCATCACAGCGTGAGCCTGGTCCTGATCGTCGCCAACCTGGGCGCGATCACCGGCGGCCTGTTCTTCGGGCGCCTGTCGGAGCGGATCGGGCGCGCCAACGCGATCACGATTGCGTCGCTGCTGGCATTGCCGGCGATCCCGCTGTGGGCATACGGCTCGACCGCGGTGGCGCTTGCGGCCGGCGCGTTCATGATGCAGATCGCCGTGCAAGGCGCGTGGGGAGTGATTCCGGCGCATCTGAACGAGATCGTTCCGGGCGCGGTCCGCGCGACACTGCCGGGACTCGTCTACCAGATCGGCAACTTTCTGGCTTCATACAACGGACCGTTCCAGGCCAAGCTGGCCGAGAGTCCCGGCAACAGTTACAGCTACGCGCTCGCGCTGGTCGCCGGGGTGGTGGCAGTCGGGGTTGCGATCATCATCCGGTTCAGTCCGGAAAAGCGCGGCGGCGTGATGACGATCGCTGAACCGGTGCGCGCGTAGGCGAGTAACGTATGGCGCCTCCGGCAAGAATTCACGGGCCGAGAACGAGCGCAAGCCGCGCTCGATCGCATCCACGTGCGGGGTCAGTGCCTGAGACCGGCCGCTTGGACAGGCGATCCGCGGGCATCGATGGCTTGCCGCGGATACCGTGCTCGAGACGGCGCTTGCTCGATAGCTGGCTTCAGCACGGACTGGGTGGGTAATGTTGACCAGCCGAGCAGCACGGGTTGGGCGGGAAGCCTCCCGCGACCTGACTCAGCGCCTGCGCGTCGAGTTCCACGAAATCATCGGCGTCAATCACGTCATCGGCGTCGTCCGCGCGAGTGCTTGTCTTCATATTTCACTCCTGGGGTGAGGGGATCCTACAAGTCGGCAGCGACTCGCCAAGCTTTGGTTCCTCGCAGGCCGGCCAAGCCGCCACGAATCAGCTGTCCGCGTCGACTCACACGATTAAACGTTATCGGCGGGCAAAACCGGACATGGGATCCGAGAAACCTACGCGGTCGCGGAATCGGGGCGCGAGCTGGCACAACCGGCCACGCGGCTTCGCCGTCGAGGGCTGCTTTCTGGAGCCGATCGGCAGGGTCGGCTAGAGCGACCGCAAGAAGCCGACCAGGTCCTGCTGTTGCTGCGCGGGCAGCTTTTCGAAGCGCCGGATCACCATGCTTGCTTCGCTGCCCGGGCTTCGGTGGGCCGCTATCGCCTGGACCAGGTCGCGCGTGCGTCCGTCGTGCAGGAAGAAGATCCGTTGTCCGACGCCCCACAGCGGCGCGGTGCGGAACTCGTCCGGGCCGGCCCCGCCTTGCGTGATTCCGTCGGCCAGGGCGCTGCCCATGTGGTGCACCAGCAGGTCCGAGTACAGCCGGACCGGCTGGTTCGACAGCGCCTTGCTGGGTGACGTCGAGGAGCCCGTGGCGATCGCCCTGCCGGTCATCAGCATGGGCGTGTGGCAGTGCGCGCAGCCGACCTGTTCGAAGACGGCGCGTCCGCTCGCGCTCGATGGCGTGTCGGGGGCGGGGGACGGAGGAGCCAGCATCCGCATGAAATCGGCGAAGGCTTCGATGTCCGAGATCACCGCCGCCGGTCCGGCGGCGGTGGGGGTGAAGTTGATCGTGTCCTCGGGCGTCGGATTGAACAGGCACCCCGCCGTCTCGTCGCGCTTTTGCGGGAACAACTGGTTCGAGACGCCCATCTCGACGTTGTAGGCCTCGCCGGAAAACATCAGCAGGGACTTGTTCTGCGCCTTCCAGCCGAAGCGGGTGATCGTGCCGTCGTTGCCGCTGCGGTTGACGTTGCCGCTCAGGATCGAGTTCGGGTGGCCGGAAATCCCCGCTGCCGACTTCTCGGAGAGGTTGCTGTTCATGTTGGCGAGGATCGCCGCATCCGGGATCGCTTCGATCAGCCCCGCGCCGAAAGTCGGCGTCGGGATGCGGAAGATTACGTTCGGATTGCCGCCCTGCCCGGTGGCCGGATCGCCGGCCGGCAGGAAGCTTTCCTGCGCGATGGTGCAGCCGGCTGCATCGCTGCGCCCGGTGATCACGAACAGGTCGTGTACGTTGCCGTCCGCGGTCCCGTCCGCGTGCTGCTTGAAGCGCGCCTCGCGAATCGGCCCGGCGGGCGTGATGAACCAGGGCAACGCGTTCTTCGCGCCGTTGAGCGTTGCGATGGCAATCAGCGGATTGACGGCCGGACTGGTGCCGCCGGCGCTGGGCTGGGAATGGCAGCTGAAGCACTGGTTCGAATTGAAGCGGGGCCCCAGGCCGTTGTTGTTCGCACCGGTCACCGACTCGACGTCGAGGAAACGGGCCAGACCGTCGTTGAAGAACGTCGTCTCGTCGGCGCTGAGCCCGGTCAGCGGACCGCCCGCGCCTGGCGCGCCGCCGCGCACGCCGGGATCGACGGCGCTGGGCTGCGCCGGGCCTGTATCGGCGCATGCCGCGAGCAGCAGCGACATCAGGACGATGGGCGCGCCGGTGCGGCGCACGATCCATGCTGCACGATTCGCTTCTGTCATGGCCGCTCCTTCGGACAGGCGCCGCCCCTCGCTTCGCGGTGACCGCATGCGGACGAGGTTTGCGGCCTGCGTCATCGCGACGGAGCGGCGTCGGCAATCTTGCCAAATGCGGCCGCCCCCGCTTTCATCTGAAAGTTCGACCCAAAAAGGCGTTCGCGCCTGCCGCCTACGTGCCGGGGCTTTCGCGGCTCTTCGACGTCACCATGTCGCGCAGCATGGTGCCGAGCAATACGTTCACGAGCGAGCCTGCGCCGCCGCCTTCGCCGCCTCCCGCGACGATGTCGGGCACGAGCTTCACGCCGGACTTTGAAAGGGCCTCGGCGACCTGCACGATGGCGTAGTTGCCAGATCCGTACGACTTGATTTTTTGCGTGATCACGTCGGCTTCGGCGGTTCCTATCGCGCGGGTCCGATCTGCCGTCGCGTCGCCTACCGTACGCGTCACGGTTGCGTCGGCCTCGGCGTTGATCGTCTTGGCCTTGGCCTCGCCCTCGGCATTGGCCACCGCCGCCTTGGCCTTGAATTCAGCGATCGACACCTGCCGCTCGGCGTCGACCACCGTCGCCTGAGTGTCGGCCAGCGCGGTCGCCTGCTTCAGCGTCTGCCGGATCTCCTGGGCCTTGCGCTGGGTCTCGTACGTGACTTGCTCCTGTTCGGCGATCTTCCGATCCGTCAGCGTCTTCATCAGCTCTTCGGGCGGCACGATGTCTCCGATCAGCGTGTCGACCGCACCCACGTTGTATTCCTGCAAGGCCGAGGAAATGGCGTCGCGAGCTTCCCCCTGCCGCTTGGTCCGGTTGCGCAGGAACTCGATGATGTCGGAACCCTGGGCGGCGTTGCGGAAGTAGTTTCCGATGGTCGGCTCGAGAACCTGAGTCACGAGAGACGCCATGTCGCCGAACCGCGCGATGACTTTCGGTGCATCGTTGCGGGGGATATGGATGATCTGGCTGACGTCGAGATTGAAACGGAAGCCGTCGGCGGAACGCACGGTGATGGTCGACAGGTTCTTGTCCAGCTGGTGCGCTTCGGTCTTTCCGGTCGCCCAGTTCAGCACGACGTTGGCGGTCGGGACGTTGCTGACTTTGTGCGTGTACGGGTTGATCGGGTACTTGCCCGGATCAAGCGGGTCCACCCACACGCCCTTTTCGCCCTTGCTGACCAGGTTGCCATGGCGGAAGGAGTCCCCGGTCACATCCCTGCCCTCTTTTCCCACATAGGCGATGACGACACCGACGTGCGCGATCGGTACATCGGCCATGTCGACGATCTCGGCGGTCGCGAAGCGCGGATTGATGAAATAGCGCCCTGCCAGCAGCACCTGCTCCTGCAATCCCTTGAACCCGCCGTTGGCCACGAAGGCTTCCGGATTCTGGAACATGTCGTGCCCGGGGATTTCGGGGCCGGCGATTACCCCGTTCGGCAGGGGCTTGCCCTCCCGGGTCGTGACGATCCCGACCTTGTTCTCCGGGATGTCGAGCACGGGCGCGGGCTTCACGTCGAACAGGACCGTATTGATCCGGAACGTGCCGGCCGAGATGATGCCCATCTGCGGGCCGCGCTCGCCGCCGTTGGCCAGAAACGCCGCTCCATCCTGAAAGGAATCGCACGCGACCTGCTTGGCAATCACGTGTCCGGAGGCGAGGGGCTTGCCGTCCCTGGCCTCGACCACGCCAATCTGCCCCTGCGGCACGCTGACAGCGTCGGCCAGTTTCACGCTGAACAGCAGCGGGTTGATCCGGTACGAGCCGGGCGGGATGACGTCGATCTGGGGCCCGCGTTCGCCTCCGCCTTCGAGGAACGCGCGCGCGCTCTGGAAGGAATTGCATTGCACGCGGCGGGCGACGATCCGCCCGCTCGGCAGAGGCTGGCCGTCGCATGCCTCGACCAGCCCGATCTTGCCCATCGGGATGCTGGTGAACTTCTGCATTTTCACGACATACTGCCAGGGCCACAGAGCCAGGTGCAGCCCCGGCGCCAGCGTCTCGGCCTGGTAGCCGGCCTCGCCCTGCAGCGCCAGGATGTGGCCATCGACCAGGCGGCGGTGCGAGCCGAACAGGACGAACTTCTTGGTCACGATGCCGATGCTGTCGTCCGGAACGATGATCACGCCAAAGAGCCACAACACCCATCGATACAGGACGAGCACGGCAATGACGCCGATCACCAGCAGGACGAGGTTCATGTTTCTGAAAAGCATGTCCATGAAGGGGCCCTCTCGCACGTTGCCCGGTCGGGGCGGAACGGGTGCTGCAACCGAACGATCATTCGGCCGCCGAGGCATACGGGCGGCTCTTGCTTTGCTCTATCGTATGATCGTGCAGGCAGCACGATAACGGAGCGTCCGACATTCTTGCAACGCGCGCACCGGGCCGGGCGCGAGGGGGTCCGAATCGATGGCGCACTGTCCGCATTTCGACCAGATCCGCGAGGTCACGCCGGGCGCGAACGGTTGCGAGGACTGCATGAAGACCGGCGATACCTGGAACGAGCTGCGCGTATGCCTGACCTGCGGCCACGTCGGCTGCTGTGACGATTCCAAGAATCGGCATGCGACCCGGCATTTCGAGCAAACGCAGCATCCGTTGATCCGGTCGCTCCAGGCCGGCGAGGATTGGGGCTGGTGCTATGTCGACAAGATCTACCTCGACAAGATGCCGAGGCTGAAAAGGCGCGGGCCGTGGTCGTTGCTGGCACGCTGGCTCGGTCGATAAGATTCGGGCGGTGCGGTGCGGGGGCGGCTTCCCCGGGGCGGCGCAAGGCTGCCCGCGGGCGGAGTAATCTTGCAATCCGGCATTGCAATTTCATGATTCAGGCTGAGGGGAGATGAGGGATGAGCAAGCGTGATGTGGTGGTTCTGGGCGCGGTCCGGTCGGCCGTCGGCACCTTCGGCGGCGCGCTGGCCGACATCGAGCCGGCCGAACTGGCCGGCACCGTGATGAAGGAAGCCGTCAAGCGCTCCGGCGTCGATCCGAAGGCGATCAACTACGTCACGGTCGGAAACACGATCCCCACCGAGGCCCGCTTCCCCTACGTGGCGCGCGTGGCGTCGATCCAGGCCGGGCTGGCGGCCGATTCGGTCGCCATGTCGGTGAACCGGCTTTGCTCGTCCGGGCTGCAGGGCATCGTGACCACGGCGCAGAACATCCTGCTGGGCGATTGCGACTACGGCGTGGGCGGCGGCGTGGAAGTCATGAGCCGCGGCGGCTATCTGTCGCCCGCCATGCGCAGCGGCGCACGCATGGGTGACACCAAGCTGATCGACATGATGGTGGCCACCCTGACCGACCCGTTCGGCGTCGGCCACATGGGAATCACTGCCGAGAATCTGGTCGCAAAGTGGGGCATCACGCGCGAGGAACAGGACGTGCTCGCGGTCGAATCGCACCGGCGCGCCGGCGCGGCGATCGCCGAGGGGCGTTTCAAGTCGCAGATCGTGCCGATCGTCAAGCAGACCAAGAAGGGCGAAGTCGTATTCGATACCGACGAGCATGCGAAGCCGGGTACCACGGTCGAGATCCTGGCCAAGATGAAGCCGGCCTTCAAGAAGGACGGCTCGGTGACCGCCGGCAACGCATCGGGCATCAACGATGGCGCGGCCTTCTTCGTGCTGGCCGACGCGGCCGTGGCCGCGGCGGCGGGGCACAAGCCGATCGCGCGGCTCGTGTCCTACGCGGTGGCCGGCGTGCCGAACGAGATCATGGGCGAAGGGCCGATCCCGGCATCGAAGCTGGCGCTCAAGAAGAGCGGCCTCACGCTCGACCGCATGGACGTGGTCGAGAGCAACGAAGCCTTCGCGGCCCAGGCCATCGCCGTGGCGCGCGGGCTCGAACTCGACCCGAAGAAGACCAACCCGAACGGGGGAGCGATCGCGCTCGGTCACCCGATCGGCGCCTCGGGCGCCGTGCTTGCCACCAAGGCGGTCTATGAATTGCACCGCATCGGCGGCCGCTACGCGCTGGTGACGATGTGCATTGGCGGCGGCCAGGGCATCGCCGCCGTGTTCGAGCGCATCTGAGGCGTTCGGCCCGGCTGGTGCCGGGCCACCCCTTCACCGCGGGCCTTGGTCTTGGCGCCCGAAGCTGCGCCGGGCAGGCAGCGATCGGGACGCAGTCGATGATCCCAAGGCCCGACGCGACAATTTCGCCTTTTCGACCGGCGCGCGCTTCAGGACGGCAAGATGGACTGGTTCACGTCGACCGCCAGCATCAACTGGCTGACCATTTTGCTGGTCGGCCTGACCCTGTTCATGGTGGGCGGCGGGGCCCAGGCCCTGTTGCACGTCGACAAGAAGGACACGGAGGTCCTGGAGTTCTTCCTGACGGTGGCCAAGCGGCTGGGCATCATGCTGGCATTCGCCGGCGTCTGCCTGTGGGGCTGGCTGACCTGGCGTTGAGTCCCGCCCGCGGGCATTGAGCGCCTCAGCGGGCGCTGGCGTAGATCATGTCGCGCACACGCGGATAGATCTGCTCGCTCCACTTGCGCCCGCTGAACACGCCGTAATGGCCGACGCCGGTCTGGACGTAATGCGACTTCCGGTAGGGGCGAACGCTGCTGCACAGATCCTGCGCCGCCAGCGTCTGGCCGACACCGCAGATGTCGTCGCGCTCGCCCTCGACCGTCAGCAGCGCCGTGCGCCGGATCGCAGCCGGATCGACGCTGCGCCCGCGCCAGCTGAGCGTGCCTCGCGGCAGGTCGTGGGTCTGGAACACTTTCTCGACCGTTTCCAGGTAGAACTCGGCCGGCAGATCGTTCACGGCCAGGTATTCGTCGTAGAAGTTCCCGATGGCGCGTGCCTCTTCGCTACGACCTTCCACCAGGTGTTCGTACATCAGCCGGAACGACTGCTGGTGGCGCGCCAGGTTCATGTTCATGAAGGCGCTCAGCTGTACGAATCCCGGGTACACGCGCCGCATGAAGCCGCGGTGCGGCAAGGGCACCGGCGAGATCAGGTTCTGCTCGAACCAGCCGATCGGTTTGCTGTTGGCCAGGCGGTTGACCTCGGTCGGGTTGACCCGGCAATCGACCGGCCCGGCCATCAGCGTCAAGCTGCGCGGCTGGGCGATGTGGTTCTCCTGCGCCATCAGCGCGGTCGCCGCCAATGCGGCCACGCAAGGCTGGCACACGGCGATCACGTGGCAGCCTGGACCGATGGTGGCGATGAAGCGCATCATGTATTCGATGTGGTCATCCAGGCCGAACGCGCCATGGCGCAGCGCAACGTCGCGCGCGTTGTGCCAGTCGGTGATGTAGACGTCGTGGTCCTGCAGCAGCGTGCGCACCGTTTCCCGCAGCAGCGTGGCGAAGTGACCCGAC